>Ga0307511_10004149_pt1 | contig 14801 bp, 14 predicted proteins | sample 13_EM_MG_FD_200266 | JGI IMG/M metagenome (GOLD analysis project Ga0307511, IMG submission 200266) | Populus trichocarpa ectomycorrhiza microbial communities from riparian zone in the Pacific Northwest, United States - 13_EM | ecosystem: Host-associated > Plants > Roots > Unclassified | place... | reverse complement strand
ATAAAATAAAAGGAGAGGGAATGAAGGCAGAGCAGATAGCGCCAGCAGCCACCTCCAATTTAATCTAGGCATGATAATCTGTCAGAGAATGAAGCAAGGATGAAACCACATCCAAAAGAAGCATGGATATGCAAATGATAGCGTCAAATGACACATCGTAGTGTCCATTAGAGAAAAGCAAGAAAGTTTCGAAATCTTAGTATAAGAAATCATAAGCATACCCATGCTAGCGCAGCCTCAAAGATTGCTCCAAATGTCCAGAATGCTGAGAAAATCACCATCCAAGCACCTCTATTTGGTGCTGGTACAAACTCCAAAAACCAAGCTAAGAGTACAGGACCACCCCCAAGACCAAGACCAACCAAGCAACGAGAAATAAGCAATGTGATATAGTTTGGGGAAAAAGCACTTAAAAAACCAGCTCCAAAAGTAATTATTGCTGTAACCAAGAAACCTTTCCTGAAGAAATACAATAAAAAAACAGTAGAGCACATTTGAGGGAGTACAGAAAAAATATTCCAGCTGTAGTTCAACAAAGAGGCACAGCTTATGTAATCTGACAAAAAAAAAAAAAAGCCACTAAAACCATAGTTGGAGTTGACGGGAGATCTGTTTAAAGCTTTTATTGTGACTTTCAATCAATACAAATGATAGCAGAAGCATCTCCAAGTTCTGTGAATAATTATTATGACCTTCAAGTAAAAAAAGGGTTGTAAACAGAAATGCAGAAAATTATAGAAGGCCAACCTTCTTCCACATCTGTCGCAAACTACACCCCATGAATATGCTCCAACCAGCATGCCAGCAAAAACCACACTGGTTATTAGACTCTCTTGCTGAGAAGTAAGATCCCAATCAGACTTAACTGCTGGTCCTACAAATGATAAAATCATCATCTCCATGGATTCTGAAACCCAACCCATGCCAGCATAGAGAAGCACGAGGTATTGAAATTTTCCAAACCCCATGGCCAGAATGGCGTCATCGACAGTATACCTTGGACCTCCATCTGTCATCTAAAAATATAAAGAAACTAAGGTAACTAATACAAGCATCAATAACTTTTGCTGCTTAATTGGTAGTGTATTACTGCTTGAAAACACCTTAAAAGACCACATAGATCAAGATGATGAATATGATTTGAAAATTACTGAGCTAATCATTACCATGTTTTGAAGATCATGTATGTTTCTTGGAGCAGGAATCAAACTTTGTAGTTAAATTCAGCAGATTATGTCCTACAGTCTATTCAGAGATGCTCTCAAGGCATAAGAAGATTGAATTGAGAAAAAAAATATAAACTTCCCATGTCTCATCCAGTTTTTGGGTGCATCCCTCGCTAATCATGAAACATACATACATACATATAAAAGACAGAATGCTATATTATAAGCAAACTTTGTAAAAAAAAAAAAAAAAAGGTCAGCATTTTGAATCACAAGTGTCTAACTTTCACTAAATATAGGATTGATTACTAGCTATCCATTAACAACAAATGAATTTCTTGACGATGAGATAGACGCTAAAGATTTGTTCTTTCAAAGTCAACCAATGTAAGTCTTAATTAAGAATAATAAAGACCATAAAACGCATCATCAAAACAAGCAGATAAATGGGGAACCGGTGGAGAAGGAAGAACAGACCTTAATAAATGCAGATCTTTCTTCTTCTTCTTCTTCTATATGGAATTTATTCTTTTGATTCTGAAACAAAGAATTCCAACGATAAGAAATAGAGTCAAAGAAGGAGAACCCATGTTGAGGGGTTGGCGACCTTCTTGCTGATAGGTCTGTTGTTGTTGTTGTTGTGTTTCCATGTTGGTTGCTGCTCATCTTTTTGATGGGTACAAAAACGAAGGATTTGCATCAACAAATCAACCAATACAAATCTTTAAACCAAGCATACATTCTTAGAGTTTAGGTAGACAAGGGTTTCTCTGTTTTCTTGAGCTAGTTTTTCAGGCTTCGTGGGGTATGAGTTTTGACTCTTCCTCTCCCTGACGTCTACGTATCTTTGGTTGTACGGCAAGCAATGGTTGTGACGAATTTATAGTGGATTACATGTTCTCATTCCAGTTTTATATTAATTGGTTCACTTCTAAGTTTAGGATTGGTTTTTAATTTAAAAAAAAAAACTTTTTTCCAAATAGTTAACACCTAATAAAAAATTAATATATAAAAATAAATTAATTTTAATATAAATAATCAAAATATATATCCTATAATAATTTTATTTTAAAAGATTCATTATTCTAGATAAAATCTCAAAAACAACATATGTATATATATAATTAATATATATATATATATATATATATATAACTAGCTATTTTAAATTTTTTTGGAAAAAAAGGATAAATATACATGTTTTTTCAATATTTTTTTTTAAAAAAATTTGTAATCATAAATTAAAAAGTATATACATTCATTTACTTAATTTATGGGATTTTCTCATTTTAACATTTTGTTTTTGGTTAAATTTGAACTGTTGTGATACTTCTAATTATCACAAAGTGACTTGGTTGTTGCCACCTCCCTCAATGGCTGGCCTCTATCTATTTGCCGGCCCCTTTGTATTCCCGTTTTCCTCACCCGCTTTTGTCCTTCTTCTCCCAAAATCTCAACCTTTCTTTTTGTTATGTATCATGGAGATACATGTTTTGGGCTCATCTACATTTGTCCCTCTTCTCCCAATGTGTGTGCGTGTATTCTACTTCACTACTAGCTACTAACGTGCAATGTATTACATAAGAAATTAAGTCAAGTTGCTCCTAATTAATCTCATTCAGAATTAATTAATTAATTAATTAATGCATGCAGTACTGAACTTGGGATAACCTAACAGGTAGCCATATAAGCTTAATTATGGATGTGTTTAATCTACCCTTCAATTATATTTTAAAAAAGAATTATTGGTTCTTGAAATAGACACTTGAATGTTTGTGAATCGGTCGATCAAAACACACCAAAAGATATTTTAAAAAGATTGAAGAATGGCAATGAATAATTCTTAATGGCATTCACTGCAGTTGAAGACAGTACTGATGTTGGCTATTACCTCTTTTGGAATCCCCATCAAAATTATAGCCTTTTTTTTTTTTTTTTTTGATAGAGACTCTAGCTACCACTTGATTAACATAGGTGTCCGGGCCAGCTTGTGTGGACCTCGACTAATTCCATGGGCTCTGAAGTTAACGATCATGCAAGTCGCTAGTGACTATTATATGAATAACCACAGGGCTCGAACCTGAGACCACAGAGAGAACAAATCTTTTAGTCCCAAACTCTTACCACTGGACCACCTCCTAGATAATTAACTTACTTAGTTTCTTTCTAGTGGGTACTTAGTTATGTAGTTTTCCCCTTTATTTCCTAACTTAAACTATAGGAATTAATTTGGCTTGTATGGTGGAAGAAATTTGGGATCACAATTAATCTTTTGCTACTATTTAACATACAGATTGGATTATTGGACTTCAAGCAGGCTTCAAAATCAAGTTATAATATAGGTTAAATATTTAGTAATATTTGATAGCTAAATTAGTTCCTCTCAACAGTTTTCCAGCATGTGAGGTTATAATATATATAGGATTATATATATAAATGCATAAGCAATAATGAAGGAACAAGAAAGTAAAAAATAAAATACCGCAGGCGGTAATTGGAAACCATTAATAAGGAATGGTAAAGCAAAAATGGAGGAGATCATAATGATAGAAACAAATTAAGAAGTGGAGTGGGTGCGGGGTATTGATTAATTAGCTTAATTAGGATGATGATCAAAACAAACAATGATAAATTAAAGCCATCAACAAGTTGACATAATCATTGAGGTTAGTAAGTTAATTAGAGATCAAATTAATGCTATGGGACCCTTCTTGCTTTTGATATTTTGGAATTGCTTATTACTTTCCATTACACACAATTAGTACTAACGAATTAAACAGTGTAAATACCATGAGCTGCATGCCCTAAACCCTAAATCCAATGTGAAATTTGGAACCTTCTGATCTTATGAAAAATCACTTGGATTTTGCTATTTGATTTGTGGGAGATTGATTGAAGATTCCATGCTTAAACAAGAGTACTGTTATAACTCTATTCATGTTTTGGCCATTTGGTAGGGGGATTTTGTGTATAAACAACTGCATACATAGACACTAGAGATTACAGTGCCCTTGATTGGGGTGGCTATGAAATTTGTTTGCTTTGAAAACTTAGGTGTGGTTTGGGAAAGAGCTGGCTTTCATTTTTAAATGTTTTTTCCATGTCAAAAATTTTAAAAAATTATTTTAACATTTTTTAAAATAAAAAATATTTTTAACAAACACATTACATTACAATAACCAAAAAAAGAAGAAGCCAACATGACTGCATGGAGTAATATATTATCAAGCATTGTTGTGAGATTCCCCTGATGGTTTTAAATAAATTAGAGAAGATCAAACCATGAATTTAATTTGTCTGCTATGCATAGTACTGTAGTAAGCATCATAGCACTTGAGCAGTAATACTGGGGGCAACAGAGTTTAACAGGAGTTAGAAATGGTAAAAAAAAAAAAAAAAAAAATTATTGGATCAGATAAAAACAAGATACTGGATAATAATTTCATCGAAGGCAATCACAATCACAGTAGATATTCCATTGCTTACTCGTTTCACAGACAAGATTGACTCCAGGATGGGATGGGATGGGATGACCTCAGCTTCAGACAAAATTTTCCAATTTTAGATGATGTAAACCCCACTTGACATGTCTTCAGAAAGGACAGACAACCAAGATCCACCTGACATTGGTGCGTGTGCTTCACATACATTCCAGGCCTCACAATGCGATCAATCATTTTCTTATAAACTGATTCCCCGGAGCCAAATCCCTGCTACTTTTGGTTTCTTTAGTATCTGGATCCTTTCTTTTCTTTCTTTCTTTATCACAGTATGCAACGTTAGACTCAAAGCACCTTAGTAACATTGTTGTTAATGTCTGTCTGTCTGTCTTCTTTTCTTCCTTCAACAAGAAAGAAAGAAAAAAGATCTCGTATTCTCAGGTTAGTTTAATTACAGTCTTTTTTCTTTTCTTTTCTTGATGAACTTTTCTCTTCTCTTCCTTATGTACATAGATATCTGATGAAATCTTATCTGCTGCTACTCTTGAGGTTCTTTTATCTAATTTCGTTTGTGGATGACTGACTCTCATGACATTTGTTTTTTAACGGGAGTTTAACCATATATTTTTCTTTTTTTCTTGCTTATTAATTAGTCCACTTTGAATTCATTTGCTGCTATAGGATTTTAAATCTATCTGGGTTTCTCTCATTTTGTGTGTTTATGCCTTTTCTTTTCTTCTTTCTTCTTTTTGAATTCCTGTTTAAGAAAAAGAAATCTTTACTTATTTTTAGTGGCGGGAGAAAGTTTGGGTTCTGTTTTATGGTGACATGTCTGGGGTTAATATTTAGATTTGTTCCTTCATGCTAAGTGTTTAAGAACTGTAAAATAATTTTAAAGCTTTTGCTATATATGTATTGCAATGATGAAAAAGAAGGTGTCAGTTTTTATATGGTCGGAATTTCAGTTAAAGAGTGTGTTAGAGCTTGGTTCCTGTGTGCTTTTTTAGTGGCAGTTGTGATGGGATTTAAGCATAAACAGTTAGTGATAGAGATATAGGTTGTTTTAGTTTAGGTTTCAGGCAGGGGTTGACAATGGCAAGGAATTTCTGATGCTTAGAAGTTGTATGTGTGGACTCCTACAGCGAGTCTGTTTTCGGTCATCGATGTACAAGTAATTCTAGACATTATTTTGTGATAGAACTGTGCTTTGCCTGGAGGCCACTTAGGCATGCTGCACTTGCTAATTACTGATATGGCCATCATGTGTCTTTGCTAAGCTAGAAAAATGGATTCTCATGGCGTTTTTTCAGTCAAGTGGTTGAATTGTCTTGTAACTTGTATACAATTTTATTTACCAAGAAAGAACTTTACAATTTCTTCCGAGTGTTGATCAATATACTGCTTCTCTGGTTTACAGGTTTCTCAGCACAGAATCATTTGCATGATTTAGTTATAGACTTGATGGAGATGCCTTCACATCAAGATCTGTGTAGATTATATGGCTTAAATGCATGTCAAATTTAGCAGATAACTGATTTGCTGATCTGGTTACTGAAATAAGCTAAGAATCATATTGAAGCTAATTTTTGTTACAGAAATGTAACAGTTCGGTGCTGATTGAAGAGAGAAAAGTGTTCCGGACATAAATGTCGCGGCTGACTGATTCTGTTGGTGGATTTGGAACTTGATTAAACCTTAAACTTTGACCATATGTCTTTCCTTTGTTATGCCCTCAAATCTCAGAATTTCTCAATCTCAACAGAAATTAAAATTCCAATCCAGTATCTCTCGTTCCATCATTTCTATCTGTAAAGGTTTTTTTACTAGATTTTGGCATATGATTATGGGAATGGTAGATAAGGTTAGGCTATCACCATGCTGTCGTGTCAGTAACAAAAGGGGAGTCCAGTAAAGGAGTCACACAGCCATTTTGCACTACCGTATTTCCAATCCAGAGCTCTTTTAGTAGCAAATCAGATAGTCAAACTTCATTGAGAGGTGAATCTTCTTCTCCACGTCCATCTCCTTTGATACGTGAAGAATCTCTCAGTTTTCCAAATAAAATGCAAGTGTCTACAGTTCAACATCAAAAGTACCATCCAAAATCTGGACCAGACAGCCCTGTATCTCTTGCTTATCATGTCCAACTCTCTAAGAGCACATTTCAACGCTCTTCTGTGTTCTGTACCAGTTTATACCTGTCATCTTCATCTAGCTCTGAAACTAATCGACAGCTTGGAAATTTTCCATTTCTACCACATCCCCCAACATATAGCCAGTCCGTTTCTGCCACTGATTCAACAAAATCTCCACAGCTTGTCAGCGAGGATTTGAGCAGTCCATTTGATGAAGAGCGTTCAGATGGTTTTATGATAGACTTTCTCAATTTGTCTGGAGATGCCTCTGAGGGTGGCTTTCATGGCATGAACTGTACGAGTGACAATTTAGAACTAACAGAGCAATTGGAGCTGCAGTTTTTGTCTGATGAACTTGATATAGCTATCACAGACCATGGAGAAAACCCGAGGCTTGATGTAAGCACATTGTATCTATCATCAATTTTGATTCTGGTTAGAATGAATGTACTAAAAGTAGTTTTATTGTAAATCTGCAATTGTATTTTCAAGCAGAGGGATCATCTACATTAGAAGGGTTTATTTTATTTCCAATACTTGCTTCTCTGCTAAATAAATAAATAAAAACGGATGACTTAGATAAGGTTTTTTTGCAGTTCAAAAAAAAAAAAAAAAAACAAAGAAAACAGGATCCTTTTTCTTGTTCCACATATAGACATGCCATTGATGGACTGCTGCATTATCTTCAACTAATTTATACCTTCTTTGGATCTGTTTTCTAGGAAATATATGGAACTCCTGAAACTTCATCAAAACCAGTCACAGGATTCGCATGCTATCAGAATTTTCCTTCTATTGCCCCACCTGTTGATGCGCTTTCAAGTCAACCCTCTCTTGGTTCATCCACTGCACACAAGCCAAGAATGAGATGGACAACTGAGCTTCATGAACGTTTTTTGGATGCTGTCAATAAGCTTGATGGGGCTGAAAGTAAGTAAGCTGTGTCACCTTTTCCATCGAAGGTCGAGGCTTTGTTCTTTTCATTGAAGGACTCTATTGTGATATATATTAGGCTCGAACCACTTAATCATCTGAACCATAGCAAATACCTCAAGCGGCACTTTTGATATTGTTATATATGTATATTCTTTGTTGTATGATGTTTCATGGATTGCTTTGAAATGTAGAGGCCACTCCAAAGGGGGTGTTAAAGCTTATGAACGTTGAAGGTTTGACCATCTATCATGTGAAAAGCCACCTACAGGTATCCAGTCTATATTATCTCTCAACTTGTTCATCCAATCTGAATTAGTCAGCTTTGAACTTAACTGTGCGTGCTTTAATTGTATAGATTTTTACCTTCTCCTTACTTTTTTCTCTTTTCAGAAATACCGACTTGCCAAGTATTTTCCAGAAAAAAAGGAAGGTAATGAATTCATAATGCAAAGAAGTCATGTTTATCATTGCCAACATCATCATTACCGACATCATCATTACCAAATCTTTTTCAGGAATAACTAAAAAAATGTTCATATGATTTTTTCCGTGCTATATTTATTCGTTCCATCTGGCATGCTTATTTATTCTTTTCATTAGAACAATTTTCTACCTCAATTCTGAAGATGGGTGGCAGTGTTTCTGGGTTACCTGATCTTTGTTTCTTCATATTTTTCTGCTGATACGTGATTAGTTCAGGATCATGGGATCCTATTCTGGGATATCCAGAACTTGAAGAGGGAATCAATTCGACCCTATCTATAATTTACTTTTAAGTTTCCACAGAGTAAAATTGGGAGGAGGATGAGGGAAGTATGATTGAGACTCACTTATATCATATTACTCTCACATTAGAGAGGAAGCCCCATGGCTTGGACTTAGATTACAACTGTTCATGACTCATATTTATGCTAATCTTAAGATTATTTTAGAGACTTAAAGATAACCTACAAGAATTAGACTTCAAAACTAATTCCTATAGTGATCTGTTTTTGTTTTTATATATGCATGAAAGGATTTTTTTTTCTTTTTCCACTTTCTTTCTGAATTGTTGAGATTTTACTCCCTTTCTATACAGAGAAGAAAGCTTCTTGCTCTGAAGAAAAGAAAGCGGTTTCAATTATCATTGATGATGATGGGAAGAAAAAAGGGTTAGCACTGATATATTTTGCCTTTTCAATTCTATGTGGACATCTTGCCATTTTGTTCTATCAATTTACACATAAAACTTTCCCCATCTTTTCATGTCTAGGACAATTCAAATCACCGAGGCTCTTCGCATGCAAATGGAAGTCCAGAAGCAGCTACATGAACAACTTGAGGTATGTTGTACAACAAACTTATGACTACCATTTGGTTTCTATCTGCTTTCTCACTTCGTTAATCTTAAAAATTAATCTGCGCCTACTAGTATACTTTCTTCTCTGGGTCCTGGGAATATATCTGATAGCTTTTGCGGAATGTTTTGTGTCGAGGGCTTAAAAAGCCTCTCAATTTTCTCTAATGGTTGAGGCCAATACCTCCTGGTAGTTGTTCACCCTTCCCTTCCCAAAACTCTTGCTTGTTGTTTGCTTTTGCTTTCTCTTGTATGACCAGATCAATATTCTCCGTTGTGCCTGAATTTGTTCACATAACTTCGATAGACATGCATTGAATGCTGATCTCTGAGGTCTTCCCGTTAGGATAACTTGTTTGTTCGTTCTATATCTTAGGTGCAAAGAACCCTTCAGTTACGGATAGAGGAACATGCAAGGTACTTACAGAAGATAATAGAGGAACAGCAGAAAGCTGGCAGTGCCTTACTTTCTCCCAAAAGCTTGTCATCAGTAACCGATCCACCTAAAGATTCCGAGCTGCCACCTCCTTCCCCTTCTGCTGGTGCTGAGTCTAAAACCGACTCGTCATCAGCCCTACCTTCATCGAAGCATAAAGCAACTGACAGTGAAAATTTCGAAAAACAAGCATCCGAGAAGAGGATCCGTCTTGAAGAAAAGTTAGAATCAGAATCAGAAGAGGCTGAAGTTGAAGATCCTCCGGCACAATAACATTGGTCTTGCTACCTGTACATGTAGTCTCAATTGTTTGCAATTCTCCAAGATAATACAAGTCTTGTGGACCTTCAATCCCTTGTAAAATAGTATATAATTTAATCAAGATTTGCTTGATTTGTAATTCTCATGACATTTGGCTGTTTGAATGAAAAGAAGAACCAGCCTTTCCAATTGCCTGAGGCTGTTACATATCCTTGGTTGCTGACATGATAACTCTTGTGCAAACTACTTCCCTAGTTGCTACATTATTTTTTTCTCCTCCTATTAATTGGCATGTGTAGATTGTCAAATGCTCACACATTGGCAAGCACGCAAGTCCTTGCCAATTTTGAACGAAACATAAGCACTGATAGAAGCCTGCCTAATTTGATAAAAAATGAGATCTTTCCTACCCCAATCACTTGCAGTAATATCCATCTCCCAAGTTAAATCTCAATGACCCGAGAACTGTTTCACAAGCTCATGCTTTGCAGCCGAAATAAATATGCTCTCCATCTTCAGATCTCAAGAACCTCCTCAAATCAAGTAGCCTTATAATCGCCAACTGATGCCTTGAATTTCTCAACTTCTTTCTATCTTTGCCATCGCAAATCCTAACAAAAGTAATGTTCTAGTCCGTGAGAAAATTATGAAGACGCTGTGGAACGGTGTTGGATATAGAGAGTTGGAAGATTAAGCAGCGGCTGCCCACGAACAGCTGAGAGTATTTGCATGTACATGCTCATGATTGTTGAATGGTCCCCACTGGACAACGACACCAACTATCAGGCGGCCTTGAAGGTTCCGACGCTGGCATAATGGATGGGTCTTGCGGAGCCATTCATCTACTACAGCAGCTGAGGTGGTGAGACTGAAACTTCTGTAGAAATGACTGAGATTTTTGCAATAATGACTTATTAATATATACGGATATTTTTTAAAATAAGTTCTCTTTTTTTTAGCGTTTCTTTCGAAAAGGAGTCGTGGGCACTGCGAGTACTATTATGTGACAGAATGGAGAAAAATCTTTCTTTTCTTTAATGCTTTATTTACATGAATAAGAGGATATATATAACAGATTGTAACCATAACGTAAATAATGTAAATTTTCAATTATAGCTATACATTTATGAGCTTAATTAGCTAATGAATATATTGTCAATTTTCCTCCTATAATCTCGCATGGGATAACTCATGCCAACACTCTCCCTTAAATTGGTGCATATATATCTCGGATGCCAAGTGAGTTATAAAAGCTTCTACTACATACAGCTTTTGTAAGTATGTCTGCCAACTGGTCTTCGGATTTAACAAACAAAAATCAAATTATCTTGGCCTCAAGATTTTGTTCGATGAAGTGTCGGTCTACTTCCACATGTTTGGTCTGATCATGCTGGACTAGATTGTGAGAAATATTAATTGCAGCTTTTTTATCACAAAATAGGTTCATTTCTCCCTTTGGAGCAAGACCAATTTTAGTTAATAGTCTTCGAAGCCAGAGAAGTTCACAAAGGCCTTTAGCCATCCCACGAAACTCAGTTTTAGCACTTGATAATGCTACCACCTTTTGCTTCTTACTTCTCTAGGTAACTAGGTTTCCTCCAACCAACATGAAATAGCCTGAAGTCGATTTTCTATCAGAGATATTTCCTGCCAGGTCAGCATCTGTGTAACCTTCCACTCGTAAGTGATTGTTTCTTGTAAACATAAGTCCTTTTCCAGGAGAGAACTTTAGGCATCTGAGAATCCGAATCACTGCATTCATATGATCTTCACTCGGACAGTGCATGAATTGGCTTACCACACTCACTGCATAAGCGATGTCTAGCTATTTATGAGAGAGATGAATCAATTTTTCTACTATTCTTTGATACATTCCTTTGTCTGTTGGCACTTGGTCTGGGTATTCTCCTAGTTTGTGATTTTGAATTATTGGTGTATCTGCAGGCTTATAATCTAGTAATCCTACTTCTGATAATAAATCTAGGATACATTTTCGTTGGGAAAGGAATATGTCGTGTTTTGACCTAGCAATTTCAATTCCCAGAAAATATTTGAGTCCTCCTAGATTTTTCATCTCAAATTCTGTGGCCAGTTGCTCTTGAAGTCTTGCTATTTCCTTTTAGTCATCTCTTGTAATGATCATATCGTCTACATAAACTATCAAAGCTGTTACCTTACCCCAGTGATGTTTTAAGAATAGAGTATGATCCGAATTGCTTTGTTGGAAGCCATATTTCCTCATTGCCGAGTTCAGGCGCCCAAACCATGTTCTAGGAGATTGCTTTAGGCCGTATAAATTTCTTTGTAGTTTGCACACGATCTTAGCTTCAGAGTTTGCCATATATCCTAGAGGGACATCCATGTAGATTTCTTCTTCAAGATCTCTATGTAAAAACGTGTTTTTAACATCAAACTGGTGTAATGACCAATCAAGATTTGCTGCGAGAGATAGTAGAACTCTAACAGTACTCAACTTGGCCACAAGTGAGAATGTTTCTTGATAGTCTATGCCATAGGTTTTCGTATAACCCTTTTCCACTAGCTTTGCTTTGTACCTTTCAACTGACCCATCGGCTTTGTACTTGATGGAGAATACCAACTTACACCCCACTGTTTTTTGACCTTCTAGTAGGGAAACAAGAGTCCATGTTTTATTTTTTAGTAAAGCTTGGATCCACCTAGAGTCATCCAAAGCTTCGTCAACACTCGTGGGAATATGATGTGAGGAGAGTTCATTCACAAAGTTCTTAAGAGGTTTGGACAGTTTCTTTGTCAAAACATAATTGGCAATTGGATATCTTGACCTTTGATCCTCTAGTTTTGGAGAATATTTGTTTGGTGGTTTTTCTCGATTTTGCCTTAAAGGTAATTCATAGCCAACAAGGGTATTCATATCATCAGGAATGTGAGGTGGGATAGGAGAGCTTACCTCAATGACATTCTCAGGAGATGAGTCATTGGATACTAAAGAGTGGGAGTGGGAGTGGGGGGGTATGGGTCATTGGATACTAAAGAGTGGGAGTGGGAATGGGAGTGGGGGGTATTATTACTGCTTCTGAAGATGTCGACACTGTTACTTCAGATTCCGGAGATGTCAACTCTGGATTAGATTCCTGATTGATAATAGGCTGAGCTTTTGGAGATGTCAACTCTAGCTTAGATTCCTGATTGATAATAAGTCGAGTCGTATTCGGTGTCGTATCAGTGTTTTTGAACCAATCAAATGTCAACCAATTCATTTCTTTTACTTGTGTCTCCCCCTGAAGAGAAAAATTGGATGCAGCAAGAGAGTAGAAAGATTTTGCTCGAATGGTGCTAAGCATATGAAGAATGATGCCAATCAAACTGCAGGTTGTGGGAGTGGAATGCAAGCAGAGATGTATTCTGTGGTGGAAGATGATATGACTGCACGTGTTTCAGTAATTAATGGAAGAATAGGTTCCAAAACATTCATGAGTAGTGAAGCAAAAGAGATGTCAAGGCAAGCTCAAAGATGCATTGGCAGATTCTTTTGCGAAACAGGTTTTGATTTAACCACTGCCACTGTGCCTAGCTTCCAGAGAATGATAAATGCCACTCTTGGTGATGGTGGATCCTCCATGATGAAGTAGAAGAGACAAAAACATATGTGAAGGAGATTAGTCGCTCATGGGCAAGCACTGGGTGCAGTGTTTTGCTGGATGGATGGGTTGATGAGAAGGGTCGCAACCTGGTTAGTTTTGTTGTGGAATGCCCTGTGGGTCCAACTTATCTTCGCTCAGCTGATGTTTCAGCTATCATTGATGATGTGAATGCCTTACAATTGTTGCTGGAAGGAGTTATTGAGGAGGTTGGGATTGACAATGTTGTTCAAAATGTAGCATTTTCTACTTTAGGATGGGCAGGGCTTGTAGGCGAACAGTTTATGCAAAGGAGCTGGCGTGTGTTCTGGTGTGTGAGTGCATCTCATTGCATTGAGCTTATGCTGGAAAAATTCAGGGCAATGGATTCCATCAGAAGCGTACTAGAAAAAACAAATATCATTGCGAAGTTCTTCTAAAGACATGCAGAAGTTTTGAAGCAAACGAGAAATCATATAGATGACTGCAACTTGATAAAGCCCTCCAAGATGAAGTTTGCTATGCCTTTCTTCACCTTGGAGAATATTGTATCAGAAAAGAACAACTTGAAGGGGATGTTTGAATCATCTGAGTGGAAGAACTCAGTATGGTCTTCCACTGCTGAGGGAAAGCGAGTGGCTCGTCTGGTTGGGGATCAATCTTTCTGGAATGGAGTAGAGATGGCCTCAAAAGCATCTTCTCCGCTGCTGCTTGTTCTTTGCTTGGTTAATGAGGCTGATAAACCACAGGTGGGATACATATATGAAACCATGGATCAAGTAAAAGAGACGATTAAAAGGGAATTCAAAAACAAGAAATCAGATTATATTCCTTTTTGGACAGCAATTGATGACATATGGGATGCACATCTCCATAGCCCTCTACATGCAGCGGGTTATTATTTAAACCCATGTCTGTTTTATTCAACTGATTTCTATAGTGATCCAGAGGTTACATTTGGCCTGTTATGCTGTGTTGTTCGTATGGTAGCACACCAGCGCACTCAACTTATAATAACATTTCAACTTGACGAGTATAGACATGCTAGAGGTGATTTTGAAGAGGGGAGAGCAATTGCCGAAAGAACCAATATTTCTCCAGGTAAAGGCTATTCCTTCTTTGATTTTATCTACCCCCCTTCCCTTTAATCTTGATTGCATCATTGAGTTGGTCATGAACGAAATTTATTAACTTTGATGTCCCTATAAATTCAAACGCAGCCCAATGGTGGTGTACCTATGGGAAACAATGTCCTGAGCTGCAAAGATTTGCCATCAGAGTTCTGAGCCAGACTTGTGATGGTGCATCTAGGTATAACCTGAAGAAGGGTATGGCCGAGAAGCTTCTCATGGATGGAAGGAACCGTATCGAGCAACAAAGATTGAATGACTTGGCATTTGTTCATTATAACTTGCAGCTGCAAAACAAACGATATGGTGTTGGAAACAATGTTGTGGGTGAAGAGATTGATGCCATGGATGATTGGGTCGTG
>Ga0307511_10004148_pt1 | contig 14802 bp, 13 predicted proteins | sample 13_EM_MG_FD_200266 | JGI IMG/M metagenome (GOLD analysis project Ga0307511, IMG submission 200266) | Populus trichocarpa ectomycorrhiza microbial communities from riparian zone in the Pacific Northwest, United States - 13_EM | ecosystem: Host-associated > Plants > Roots > Unclassified | place... | reverse complement strand
GGCGGCGCGGGGGGGCCCCGCCCCCCCCGCCGCAACCCGCTGAACACCGACGCTGACTCCGCGCACACGTGAGTGCCCGTAGCATGCCCCGGGTGTCAGGTGAACCGGATGGGAACCAGTCCGTGCAGCCGACCGGCACCTCCCTGCTGGAGGACACCGAGTCGCTGGGGCCGGACGAGCGTGTCGCGCCCACCTGGACGGAGTCGCTGGTCAGGTCGCTGAGCCGGCCGTTCGGCGGGCCGCTCGGCCGGCACGCCTCAGTGGGGCGGCAGTGGTTCTGGACCTCGGCCCGGGTGATCCTGCTGCTGGCGGTGGTGGTGCTGGCGCTGGGCTGGCTGCAGAAGTCGCCGTGCGTCCAGACGGTCAAGGACGACAAGGGCGTGCTGCAGCTGGACTGGAGCGGCAACCGGCAGTACGTGGCGATGTGCTACTCGGACGTGGTGCCGCTGTACACGGCGGAGCGGCTGGACCAGCCAGGCACGTTCCCGTACCGAACGTCGTGGATCGACGGCGAGGGCACGCCGCAGGCGCACATCCGGTACATGGAGTACCCGGTGCTGACGGGCCTGTTCCAGTGGTTCAACGCCAAGCTGGCGCAGGGCTACATCTCCATCGCGGCCAGCGGCGTCCTGCCGTTCACCATGACGGTGGTGGCCTACTTCGACTTCATCGCCTTTTTCCTGTCACTGGCCTGGCTGGTGGTGGTGTGGGCGGTGATGCGCATCGCGGGCAAGCGGATGTGGGACGCGGCCCTGGTGGCGGTGTCGCCGCTGGTGATCGTGCAGGCGTTCACCAACTTCGACACGATCGCGGTGGCGTTCGCGACGGCGGCCCTGCTGGCCTGGGCCCGCAAGAAGCCGATCCTGGCCGGCATTCTGCTGGGCCTGGGCGGGGCGGCGAAGCTGTATCCGCTGTTCCTGCTGGGACCGCTGCTGCTGTTGTGCTGGCGGGGCGGGCGGATGAAGCAGGGCCTGACCACGACGGCGTCGGCGCTGATCACGTGGGTGGCGGTGAACGCGCCGATCTACCTCCTGTACCGGCCGGGCTGGTGGGAGTTCTTCCGCCTGAACACCGAGCGTGGCGCGGACCCGGACTCGCTGTACAACGTGGTCTCGTACTTCACGGGCTGGCTGGGTTTCGACGGCGTGCTGGCGCAGAACCAGGTGCCGACGATCCTGAACACGGTCAGCGCGGTGCTGTTCCTGCTCTGCTGCGCCGGCATCACCTGGGTGACGATGTCGGCGCCGACGCGGCCCCGGCTGGCCCAGGTGTGCCTGCTGGTGATCGCGGCGTTCCTGTTGACCAACAAGGTGTGGAGCCCGCAGTACTCGCTGTGGCTGGTGCCGCTGGCGGTGCTGGCCATTCCCCGCTGGAAGCCGCTGCTGGCCTGGATGACCATCGACGCCCTGGTCTGGGTGCCGCGCATGTTCTTCTACCTGGGCACGGACAAGAAGGGCCTGCCGGCCGGCCCGTTCCTGACCTTCGTCTGCATCCGCGACCTGGCCGTGATCGGCCTGTGTGTGCTGGTGATCCGCGAGATCTACCGGCCGGAGCTGGACCTGGTCCGGCGCACCGGTGACGACGACCCGATGGGCGGCTTCCTGGACGGCGCCGCCGACAGGTTCACGTTCCGCCGACGTCAGCGCTTGATGACGGCGCCGGTGAGCTGACCGGCGCCCACCGGATCCAATGCGCGGTGCAGCGCGCCGAGAAAGTTCTCGGTGCGCAGCCACCACGTGTACAGCAGCACCGTCGTGACCAGGCCGGCCAGCAGGGGCGTCTGGTCGTACGTCGCCATCCCGACCACCAGGCCGGCCATGATCGCGATCTCGCCGGTGAGCAGCCGGGCGAAGAACATGGACCGGGCCATCTTCACCACCGCGGCCTTGTCCGGCCGCTTGGCCGGGGCCTGGCGCGGGTCCAGCACCTTCAGCACGAGCACGACCCCCAGCACGCCGATCACCGGTGGGATCAGCGCGTACAGGGTCAGCGTCACCGGCGCGGACGGCAGCACGAGCAGCAGCCCGACCACGACGAACAGCACACACGGCCAGAACACGGTCAGGGCCAGCCGCCGGAACGCGCCAAATGCCGAGGGCATCGGTTGGAACATGCCCCGATCCTCGCACCCGGCGGACTCCGGCGGCCGAGCCGGGGCGTCAGAGCGAGTTGAGGTCGATGGCGTTGGCCATCACCTGGTAGCCGGCGTCGCCGGGGTGCAGGTGGTCGCCGCAGTCGTAGGCGGGCAGCATGCGCTGCGGGTCGGCGGGGTCACGGACGACCTGGTCGAAGTCGACGACGGTGTCGTAGACGTGGCTGGTGCGGATCCACTGGTTGACGGCCTGCCGCACGGTCTCCAGCTGCGGAGTCCAGACGCCCCAGCCCTTGAACGGCAGGATGGTCGAGGCGATGGTGCGGATGCCCTTGGCGTGGCCGCGGGTGGCGATGTCCTGCAGCGCGCCCTCGATCTTGGTGGGGTCGAGCTGGTGCGGGTCCTGCTGGATGTCGTTGACGCCGAGCAGCACGATCATGCTGCGCACGTTGGTCCGGGACAGCACGTCCTCGTCGAGCCGTTTGATCGCGGCCTCGCCGCCGGCGCCCCCGTCGAGCAGCAGGCGGTTGGCGCTGATGCCGGCGTCACTCACGCCGTAGCGCTGCCCGAGCCGCTCGGCCAGGTAGTTGGGCCAACGGTGGTTGGCGTCGGGCGTGGAGCCATAGCCGTCGGTGATGGAGTCGCCGAGCGTGACGACGGTGCCCTGGGCCGGGCCGAGCACGTCGACGCCGGTCACGTAGTGCCACACGGAGGTGGTCTCGGTGAAGGCGGTGCCCCAGGTGTCGGCGGTGTGGTCGCCGTTGCGGGTGAAGAACGACGTCTGCATGGCCAGCGGGTGGTAGGTGACGGGCCCGGACGGCGTCGGCACGAAGGTGGTGACCAGCAGGTTGGAGTTGGACGGCACCTTCATCGGCACCGGGTCGCTGACGATGTCGGCCCCGGCCGGGACGGTGGTGGAGGCGGCCCCGTGAAACTTGACGGTGATCAGGGAGGCGGCGTCGGCGGTGCCCACGCGGGCCTGCACGCCGACGGTGACGTGACCGAAGGTGACAGGCGAGGTCCCGTAGCGGTTGCTGAGCCGGATCCGGGCCTCGCTGCCGCCGACGCTGGTGTGCACGACGTTGCGGATCGAGTAGTTGGGATAGCCGTTGGGGGTGTTGTCGACCCCGCTGGCCGGGGCGGCCTCCCAGGTCCCGGCCCAGGTGCTGCCGGCGTGGTCTAACGTCCCGGCGGCCGCGAGGCCGCTCGTGAGGCCGGCTGCCAGCACGGCAACCAGGGCGATACGTCCGAATCGGGTTCGCATGGCGCGCTCTCCCCTCCGCGGCGACGGACCTCCACCTTCACTCGGGGACGGGATCCCGGGTATCGCCCACTGGGGTGGTGCTGATCACAGCGAGCCCGGCCACGATCAGCTCCGCGGCCAGCACCCACTGGTTCAGGAACGTCTGCTTGTTGACCAGGTTGAACGCCGCCAGCACGACGCCGGCCCCAAGCAGGAAGCCGGCCCGCGACCGGACGACGAGCCAGTAGGCCAACACGAGCACCGCCACGACGACCAGGGTGCCCAGTGGCGCCGGAATCAGCTGGTACGCCGAAACGGAACGGTTGAGCAGGGGCGTGAGCAGGAAGAAGTCGGCGGTGCAGGTCCGGAACCGGACCGGATCGGCGATCACCCACGGCAGGCACACGGCGGCGGCCGCGGCGAAGGTGACCAGCACCCGCCGCCAGCCGAACCGCGGCCAGAACGCCAGCAGCGGCACCAGCAGGACCATGTGCTGCTTGGTGGCCAGGGCCAGGGCGATGGGCACGATCGCCCAGTTGGCCCGGCCCCGCTCGATCAGCACGTAGCCGGCGACCAGACCCAGCAGCAGCATCGGCTCGGTCCACGCCTGCTGCACCACGTACAAAGTCCCGGGCAGCGCGCCGACCAGCAGCGCCAGCGGCCAGCGGCGGGCGTGCCAGCCGAGCAGGGCGGCCGCGCCGAACAGGTAGCCGGTCTCCAGCCACCGCACGTCGCCGAACAGCCATTGCGCGGGCGCGGTGAGCAGGAAGGTGGCCGGCAGGTAGTTGAAGCAGTTGTCGGTCTGCCCGGCCGGCACGTCGGGGAAGCGCATCTCGTACGGATTGAGCCCGCGCAGCAGCCCGTTGCCCGAGTCGCGCAGGATGATCCACACGTCGATCAGCGGCCGCCCGCCCAGGATGACCAGCACATATCCGGCGGCGAGAACCGCCAGCCCCACCCACCACCAGCGCTGCGGCAGCCACGGCAGCACGGCGACCGCGGCGGCGGTCACGGCCCCGACGGCGATGCCGATGTTCAGCCACGGCGTCGTGACGACGTTCTCCACGGGCGGTTTCCACAGCAGCGCAACCAACGACAGCACGCCGGCGACGCTGATCGCCCACCGCGGCACCCGGCCGCCGGGCAGAAAAGCCAGCAGCACCACCACTAGCGCCGCCAACGCCAGCACGGCGTTGAGGTCGAAGCTCAGGTGCGTGACCGCCAGGAAGGCGACCAACACCGCGCCCAGGAACACCACCGGGCCCCGCTCACGTGACAGCCACACGGGTCCGCTCCGTCGTCGAAAGGAAAACCACGAACAGCGAGGCCAACAGCGCGGCCCGACCCCACACCCCGGCCACGACGGCCTGCGCGGCCACCGTGTTGTAGATGTCGTCGGGCAGCCGGTTCTCGATCGCGTAGTACCACCGGAAAACACCCAGGTACAGCACGACGTCGACGACGAAGTAGCCGACCAGCCAGCCCCAGCGGACCGGCAGCAGCACCAGGAACGGCAACAGCCACAACGTGTACTGCGGCGAATCCACCTTGTACAGCAACAGAAGTCCACACAGCATCGCCGCGGAGACCTGAAGCAGCGGGTAATCCGCCGTGCTTGTGCCGCGCGTTCCGCGCGGGGCGAGGTCGCGCCGCCGCCAGCCGACCCACAGCGCCACCGCGAACGAGAGCAGGACCAGCACCGGCGAGAGCACGCCGACCACCGACTGGAACGCCGCGTTGCCGGGATCGGACAGCGGCCGGAACCACCAGAACCAGATGGAGTTGGCCGTGATGTCCACCGGCCTGATGAGCTGGAACGTGATCGAGGCGGTCCAGCCCTCCGGACCGGCCAGCACGAACGGCAGGTTCACCAGCAGCGCCACCACCGCCGCGGTCAGCACCACCCGCGCCGCGTCCAAGGCGCCGCGTCGACGCAACACGAACAGGGCCAGTGGCAACAAGAAGATCGCCGGATAGAACTTGAACGCGAAGCCCAGGCCCAGCAGCGCCGCCGCGACCAGCGGCCGGTCCTTGCGCAGCGCCCAGTAGAAGGCGGCGACCGAACAGGCCACCGCCGGCAGATCCCAGTTGTGGAACGCGTACAGCACCAGCGGCGGACCCAGTGCCCACAGCAGCGCCCGCCACCGGGCCAGCTTGCCGAGCAGGAACCCGGTCAGCAGCCCGAAGGGGGCCAGCAGCAGCGCGGAGAACAGCAGGTACTGGCCGTCGTTGTCGGCGAACCACGCGCCGGCCCACATCAGCAGCCCGGTCAGCACCGGGTACTCGACCGAGCCGCCGGTCAGCTCGCCGTAGGAGTCGATGCCGCCCGAGACGTACGGAAAGACATGGAAGTTGATGTCCCGGCCCAGCCACAGGTGCTGGATGTCGGAGTAGCAGACGTCTCGGTAGCGCCGCACCTCATAGGACGGGGTGGTGCGGCCCACAGCGTCGTAGCCCGGCCCGGTGCAGCGCGCCTTGTTGGCGTAGCCGAGCACCAGGGCGGCGCCGCACAGCAGGACCAGCAGGGCCAGTCCGGCCTTTCTCACCCGCCGAGCTTGGCGCGCAGGAACTCGATGTCGGCGGCCTGTCCCTCGTCCGGCGTCTCGACGACGGCCGGGGCCTGCGCGGCGGCCAGCACCGCGACCAGCTGCTCCGGCTCGATGGTGCCGTCGGCGATGTTGGCGTGCCGGTCCCGGGCCGAGTTGAACTCGTCGCGCGAGCTGTTCAGGTGGACCAGGTCGATCCGGCCGGTGATCGCCTTGACCCGCTCGACGATGCCGACCAGGTCCTCGCCGGCCGCGAAGGCGTGGCAGGTGTCCAGGCAGAAGCCCGCGCCGAACTCGCCGACCGCGTCCCACAGCCGGGCCAGCGCGTCGAACCGGCGGGCCATCGCGTTGTCGCCGCCGGCGGTGTTCTCGATCAGGATCGGCACGTCGAAGCCGCCCGACTCGGCCTGCCGCTCGAACAGCTTGCGCCAGTTCTCGAAGCCGGCGGCGGCGTCCTCGCCCTTGGTCACGTGCCCGCCGTGCACGATCAGGCCCTGCGCGCCGACCGTCTTGGCCGCGGTGGCGTGCTGCTGGACCAGCTTGCGGGACGGGATGCGGATCCGGTTGTTGGTCGACGCCACGTTGATGATGTACGGCGAGTGCACGAACACCGTGATGTCGGAAGCCAGCAGCTCATCGGTCTGCGGATGCGGCTTCGGCGCCTTCCAGCCCTGCGGGTCGGCCAGGAAGAACTGCACCACCTCGGCGCCGCGCTCCTGGGCGGCGCCGATCGGGTCGTCGTCGCGAACATGGGCTCCGATGCGCATGACCAGCAGGGTAGTCCAAGATCGAACACGAATTGGGTATGGCACCGCGTCACCAATTGGACGTAACGTCGTTGGTCACCACGTAAGTTACCGACGGGTTTCACGGCTGGACGGGGTGGGCATGCGAGGGCGAATCGGCACGCTGGCGACGGCAGCGACGCTCGTGTTCGCCACCTGTTCACTCGGCCTGGTCGCGACCGCCGGCACCGCCAGCGCCGCGACCCCCATCGTCATCGGCAGCTGCGCCACCTCGGTGCAGGGCGAACCCGGCCAGCCGGTGTCGCTGAGCCCGGCCGCGGTGGTCGAGCCCGTCACCAACGTGCTCAACGCCATCCCGCTGCTCGGCCCGCCGCTGGCGCAGCCGTTCCAGAAGGCGTTCACCGCGCTGCCGCCGATCCCGATCGGCGCGCTGCCCACCGGCAACGGCTACATCAGCGGCGGCTCCATCGCCACCCAGGTGGTCGCCCAGCTCAAGAACATTCCGCTGCTCGGCCCGGTGCTCGGGCTGCTGGTCGGCGGCGTGCAGCAGGCGCTGACCGCCGGCTGCGGCGTCGCCGTCAACGGCGTGAACGCGGTCGCCGCGCCGATCCAGACCGGCACCGCGGCGCTCGGCGGCGGCAACGGCGGCGGCGGTTCGACCGGCGGTGGCGGCGGGACCACAGGCGGTGGCGGGACCACCACCGGCGGTGGCGGCACGAGCACCGGCGGCTCCGGCGGCGGCGTGAACTTCCCCACCTCCGGCGGCGTGTCCAACGGCGGCGTGCAGCTCTACCAGTTCAACGGCGCCAACAACTACGACTACGGCCGGGTGCCGCTGTTCTCGTACACCAACCTGCCGTTCGCGGTGCCCGGCGACTTCGCCCCGTCGCCCGGCGTGCTCTACGGCGGCAACGTCTCCGGCTACGCCCCCCAGGTCGGCACGCTCAGCGGCATCAGCTCGGCCGCCGACGGCGTGCAGACCGCCGGCCGCGCGCAGGCGCTGCCCGGCAGCGGCACCGGCTCCGGCGTGGCCGCGCCGGTGCTGATCGCCGTGCTGGCGCTGGCCGGCGTGACCGCCGCCCTGGTGCGCACCTGGGTGCTGCGCCGGGTGGCTGTCATCTGACGCGATTTCGGCCGATCGGCCCCCGGCTGTTACCCTCCTTGGGTTGCTGACGCAACAGGCCCTCCTGCCACGGAACGACCGTGGCCGCCGAGTCCACAGGAGGTGAGTGGTCTTCATGCGTCATTACGAAGTGATGGTCATCCTGGACCCCAGTCTCGATGAGCGCACCGTCGCCCCGACCCTGGACACCTTTCTCAACGTGATCCGCACCTCTGGCGGCAACGTGGAGAAGGTCGACGTCTGGGGCCGTCGCCGGCTCTCGTACGAGATCAACAAGCAGCCCGAGGGCATCTACGCCCTGCTCGACGTGAACGCCGAGCCGGACGCCGTCAAGGAGCTGGACCGCCAGCTGTCGCTCCAGGACACGGTGCTGCGCACCAAGGTCCTGCGTCGCGACCCCGCCAAGGCTGTCAAGGCGAAGGCCTGAGCCATGGCGGGCGAGACGACGATCACCGTGGTCGGGAACCTGACCGCCGATCCCGAGCTTCGCTTCACCCCGTCCGGCGCGGCCGTGGCCAGCTTCACCGTCGCGTCCACGCCGCGCACCCTCGACCGGCAGTCGGGCGAGTGGAAGGACGGCGACGCGCTGTTCATGCGCTGCAACATCTGGCGCCAGGCCGCCGAGAACGTCGCCGAGTCCCTCACCCGGGGTGCTCGCGTGATCGTGACCGGCCGGCTGCGCCAGCGGTCCTATGAGACCAAGGAAGGCGAGAAGCGCACCGTCGTGGAGCTCGAGGTCGACGAGGTCGGCCCGTCCCTGCGGTACGCCAACGCCAAGGTCAACAAGGTCCAGCGCGCAGGCGGTGGCGGTGGCGGCGGTGGAGGGTTCGGCGGCGGTGGGGGCGGCAACAGCGCCCCGGTCGACGACCCGTGGGGCTCCGCGCCCCCGGCGAGCTCCGGCGGTTTCGCCGACGAGCCGCCGTTCTAGTCGCGGCCAACCCGACCTCATTCACGTAGAAGTATCCAGGAGAAGACCTCATGGCGAAGCCGCCTGTGCGCAAGCCCAAGAAGAAGGTTTGCGTTTTCTGCAAGGACAAGGCCAGCGCGAACCTGATCGACTACAAGGACACCACGCTGCTGCGCAAGTACATCTCCGACCGCGGCAAGATCCGCGCGCGTCGGGTGACCGGCAACTGCTCGCAGCACCAGCGGGACATCGCCATCGCGGTGAAGAACTCGCGCGAGATGGCGCTGCTGCCCTACACCTCGACCGCTCGCTGACGAAGGGAGTTCACCGATGAAGCTCATCCTCACCACCGATGTCAGCGGCCTCGGCGGCCCCGGTGATCTGGTCGAGGTCAAGGACGGCTACGGCCGTAACTACCTGCTGCCCCGTGGCTTCGCGATCCTCGCGACCCGCGGTGCGCAGAAGCAGGTGACCACGATCCGCCGGGCCCAGGAGACGCGTCGTGTGCGCGACCTGGACCACGCCAAGGAGATCAAGGCCGCGATCGACAACCTCGGCCCGATCACGCTGAACGCGAAGGCCGCCGCGAACGGCAAGAAGCTGTTCGGCTCGGTCACCACCGCCGACATCGTCGCCGCCGTGAAGTCCGCGGGCGGCCCGGTCGTCGACAAGCGGGCCGTGGAGACCGCCGGTCACATCAAGACCGCCGGCAAGCACACGGTCAACGTCCGGCTGCACCCGGACGTGACGGTCGCACTGACCCTCTCGGTCGTGCCGACCGCCTGATTCACCCGAAAGCTCCGCCCGGGTCGCCTCGGGCGGAGCTTTCGCTCGTTTGCAGCAATGTCGACTCGAACGGCTGTGGACAGCCCCCGCGGGCCGGACCGCCGCGACACGCCGAACAACCGGTCGAACGCGACACGCCGTGTCCGGTCGGGGTGAGTTTTTCCACAACTTGCCCACAGCCTCTGACCTGCGGTTCTTCGGGCACCTCGGTCGGTTGTCCACAACTTGTCCCCAGCCGCTCGACGGCCTGTGCCCCATGGCCGCACGGCGGTCCACAAGTTGTCCACAGCTGCGTACACAGGCCGGTTTGCCTGCTCCGGACGGGGGACCTAGCGTGCGGGCCCGGAACTGTCAGGGGTGCCGGGTACAAACGAGCACGACAACCTTCGACTTGGGGAGTTCGCGGTGGCGCTGGTGGACGACCGTGGCATGAGCGAGCCCGGGTTCGAACGGCAGCCGCCGCAGGATCTCGCCGCCGAACAGTCCGTGCTCGGCGGCATGCTGCTGAGCAAGGACGCCATCGCCGACGTGGTCGAGGTGCTCAGCCCCAACGACTTCTACCGGCCCGCGCACCAGGCCGTGTACGACTGCGTGCTCGACCTCTACGGCCGGGGCGAGCCCGCCGACCCCATCACCGTCTCCGCCGAGCTCGAGCGCCGGGGCGAGCTCATGCGCGTCGGCGGCGCGCCGTACCTGCACACCCTCATCGCCACCGTGCCGACCGCGGCCAACGCCAGCTACTACGCCGAGATCGTCGCCGAGAAGGCCGTGCTGCGCCGCCTGGTCGAGGCCGGCACCCGCATCGTGCAGCTCGGCTACAACGGCGCCGACGGGGCCGACGTCGACGAGGTGGTCGACCGCGCCCAGGCCGCCATCTACGAGGTGACCGAGCGCCGCACGTCCGAGGACTACTCGGTGCTGGAGGACATGCTCCAGCCGACCATGGACGAGATCGACGCCATCGCCTCCCGCGGCGGCCAGTCGCTGGGCATCCCCACCGGCTTCACCGACCTGGACGCCGTCACCAACGGCCTGCACCCCGGCCAGATGATCATCGTCGCCGCCCGGCCTGGTGTCGGCAAGGCCCTGGCACTGGACACTCCGCTGGCCACGCCGACCGGCTGGACCACCATGGGCGAGGTTCAGGTCGGCGACGAGCTGATCGACGCGTCCGGGCAGCCGACCCTGGTCGTGGCCGCGACCGAGGTCATGCGCGATCGGCCGTGCTACGAGGTCGAGTTCTCCGACGGCAGCGTGATCGTCGCCGACGCCCAACACCAGTGGCTGACCGAGACCAGGGCTTCCCGCCGATCGGCCCAGCAGGCCGCCACCGGCTACAACCGATACCGCAATCAGCAGACCTTCGCCGAGATCCGGACCACCGCGGAGCTCGCCGCCACGCTGCGCTGCGCCACCGCCGATGGCCGGCTGAACCACTCGGTGACCAACGCAGAGCCACTCGACCTGCCTGAACAGGACCTGCTGCTGCCGCCGTACACGCTCGGCGTTTGGCTGGGCGACGGACATTCCAGCTCGTCGCGGTTCACCACCGCCGACCCGGAGATCGTGTGGCACATCGAGGCCGAGGGCATCGAGGTGATCCCGCGCGGCGACCTCCGTCACAGCCTTCGGCTGCCGGCCAGAGAGGGCATCCCGGCCCGGGAGTGCGTCGTATGCGGTGACGTCTTCCACCCGCAGACCAGCCAGGTCCGCACCTGTGGCCGGTCGTGCGGCGGCAAGGCCAGGTTCGTCTCCACCGCCGTACCCGCCCCGGTCTGCGTGGACTGCAGTGGCCCATCCTGCGGGCTGGCGCAGTGCCAGCAGTGCCGCAATCACCACGGCACCGTGCAGGCAATCTTGCGCACGCTCGGTGTTCTCGGCGACAAGCGCATCCCCACCGAGTACCTGCGAGCCTCGCAGGCGCAGCGGCGATCCCTTCTCGCCGGCCTGCTCGACACCGATGGCACGGTGACCGCCGGCGGCAGCGTCCAGTTCGCCGTGACCAATAAACAGTTGGCCGAAGACACGCGGGAGCTCATCACGAGCCTCGGCTACCGCTGCTCGATGACCACGAAGGCAGTGCGCGGACGCAGCGCCGAGTCGTCGATCTCGTACGCGATCACCTTTGGCACCGAGGACGAGGTCTTCCGGCTTGAGCGCAAGCAGCTGGTACACAAGGAGCGGCGCCGGACCACGAGCACCGCTCGGACCGGCTCCCGGTACATCGTGGACGTGCGGCCGGTGGCGAGCGTGCCGGTGCGATGCGTCGAGGTGGACAACCCCGCGCACCTGTACCTGGCCGGTCGGTCGATGATCCCGACCCACAACTCGACGCTGGGACTGGATTTCGCTCGGTCGTGCTCGATCAGGAACGGGTTGACCAGCTGCATCTTCTCCCTGGAAATGAGCAAGACCGAGATCGTCATGCGCATGTTGTCGGCCGAGGCGAAGATTCGGCTGGGGGACATGCGCGGCGGGCGGATGACCGATGACGACTGGACGCGGCTGGCCCGACGGATGAGCGAGATCAGCGAGGCGCCGCTGTTCGTGGACGACTCGCCGAACCTGACGATGATGGAGATCCGGGCCAAGGCGCGGCGGCTCAAGCAGCGCAACGACCTGCGGCTGATCGTGGTGGACTACCTCCAGCTGATGACCTCGGGCAAGCGGACCGAGTCCCGGCAGCAGGAGGTCTCGGAGTTCTCCCGGCACCTGAAGCTGATGGCCAAGGAGCTGGAGGTGCCGGTGATCGCGATCAGTCAGCTCAACCGTGGTCCCGAACAGCGCACCGACAAGCGGCCCATGCTGTCCGACCTGCGTGAGTCCGGCTCCCTGGAGCAGGACGCGGACGCCGTCATCCTGATCAACCGCCCAGACGCCTGGGAGCGGGACGACCCGCGCGCCGGCGAGGCGGACCTGATCCTGGCCAAGCACCGTGCCGGCCCGACGGCGACCATCACCGTGGCCCACCAGCTGCACTACAGCCGCTTCGCCGACCTGGCCCAGGGCTGAGACCGCCGACCAGATCGCCGAATACCTGCTGCGCATGTTCGGCGCGCCGGCCGACGAGGCCCGCGGTATCAGCCGCCCGCCGCTGCCCGACCTCGACGGGCTGCGGCTGACCTCGTAATTCGCGGGTGATTTCGTGCGGATGGCGCGATGCTGATCAGATGGAGCTCACCACCGACCGGCTCGTGCTTCGGACGTGGACCCTGGCCGAGGCCGCGGCGGTCCTCGGCGACAGCAGAGCGGCCGACTGGGCGGAGGACTTCCCGGCCGAAGGCGACCGCCTCATCGCGGGTCTGCTGGACCGGAAGCCGGCCTGGCTCGGTGAACACGGCCACCGTCTAGTCATCGAGCGCGACAGCGGACTGGTGGTGGGCGCGATCGGCCTGTTCTGGCCGCCCAGCGAGGGAAACCTGGAAATCGGCTACGGCATCGTGCCGTCCCGGCGCGGCCGCGGTTATGCCCCCGAGGCCACCCGTGCTCTCGCGGAGTTCGCCCTGACCGCTCCTGGGGTGCACACCGTGTTCGCCAACGTGGAGCTGTCGAATCCGGCGTCCATGCGCGTGCTGGAAAAGGCCGGCTTCCACCGTGGGGGCACCGAAGAGAACACTGCCCGCTTCCGGATGTCCGCCTGAGTAGACTCACACCTGACAAGTCAGGACGCACGAAAAATCTGCCGGTGAATGGTGTTTCCCGGCGGGGCGCGCCGAGGGCGTGCTTCATCCCCAGGGATCCGGTGCTTCCTTCGTGAACGAGGCGAAGGCAGTGGACCGTGGATTTTCGTGTTGTTGTCGTCGGCGCGGGCCTGAGTGGGCTGGCATGTGCGCAGGGCCTGTCTCGGCTGGGCGCGGAAGTGGTTGTGTACGAACGTGATCACGCAGCGAACGCCCGGCGGCAGGGGTATCGCATCCAGCTCGACCCGCCGGGGCTGACCGGCCTGCGGCAGTGCCTGCCGGCGGAGCTGTTCGAGTTGTGCCTGGCGACGGCCGGCGGACGGCTGGCGCCGCCGCGGGTGGTGGATCAGGGCCTGCGCCCGACGGCCGAGCACGCACGTATGCCCCAGGGATACACGCCGTGGACCCAGGCGTGTCCGTTCAACCGCGGGACGCTGCGGGAGATCCTGCTCACGGACTTGGATGTCCGCTACGGCAAGGAGTTCACGGCGTTCGAGCGGACCGGCGGCCGGGTCGAGGTGCGCTTCGCCGACGGCCACCCGGACACCGCGGACCTGCTGGTCGGGGCGGACGGCGTCGGCTCGGCGGTGCGTCGCCAGCTGCTGCCGCGGGCCCGGGTCGGCGACACCGGTCTGCGCCTGATCTACGGGAAAATCTCGCTGCGGCAACGAGAAGAGCTGCCGGACTGGGTGTTCGACAGCATCTTCACCGTGGCCACCGCGAAGAAGGCCCACGTCGGTCTGGGACCGGTGCTGCTGCGCAACCGCCCGTCGGGCCGGCTCTCGCCGGTGGACGACTACATCGCCGGCATGGTCGGCGCGCCGGCCGACCTGCTGCCGCCGTTCGAGGAGCTGCGGCGGTACGGCCGGCCCGAGCTACGCCGCCTGGCCGGCGACCTGATCGGGGCCGACTGGCACCCGGACATCCACCGTCTGCTCGATCACTGGGACACCGAGTCGCTGTTCCCGCTGCGCATCTCCAGCACGGCCGCGATCGAGCCATGGACCACTCCCGGTGTCACCCTGCTCGGGGACGCGGTGCACGCGATGAGCCCCGTGTTGGCGATGGGCGCCAACACGGCCCTGCGGGACAGCGGCGAGCTGACCTGGGCCATCACGACCGGCGCCACCCTCCAGGACGCGGTGTCCGCCTATCAGGAACGCATGCTCGGCTACTCGCTTCCGTTGGTGGAGGCGTCGCGCCGGATCGGGCAGAACCGGGTCGGCCAGCGTTGATGGCACCAGATGGCACCATCTGAGCCAGGGTTGGCACCAGCCTCTGACCAGTGCTTTTATCAATGTGGCACCACCGGCGGCACGAGCTGAGCCAACTTGGCATTGTCATGATGCCATCCGTGTGTCATAGTTGTGCCATGGACTTGACCGCGTATGTGAGCAACCTCGGCCGCGAGTTCGCCACCATGGCCGAAGCCGGCGGTGAGGAGTCGCGTGCGCTGGTCGAGCGCCTGACCGGCCCGCTCGAGTCGGCGATCCGGATGACGCTGCTGGACGCGCTCTCGGCCGCCACCGACGAGATCACCCGGGACCTGGCCCCGGGGTCGGTGGAGCTGCGGCTGCGCGGGCGTGACCCGCAGTTCGTGGTGACCGCGCCGCCCACCGACCGGGCCCCGGACACCGCCACCGAGGAACCGTCGGAGATCGGCACGCCAGAGGGGAGCG
>Ga0307511_10004147_pt1 | contig 14803 bp, 8 predicted proteins | sample 13_EM_MG_FD_200266 | JGI IMG/M metagenome (GOLD analysis project Ga0307511, IMG submission 200266) | Populus trichocarpa ectomycorrhiza microbial communities from riparian zone in the Pacific Northwest, United States - 13_EM | ecosystem: Host-associated > Plants > Roots > Unclassified | place... | reverse complement strand
CTTATTCATTAATTTTTAAATCAAAAAAGAAATGACTGCCGGCAACAAACTTTCCATCTACTGCTAACACACGTTGCACTGGGAGGAAGTGGACATGACAAAACTTCCAACAACATGGTGGAAGGGCAGTTTTGGCAACCGGTAGCCACTGCACGCGCTACCCATACGCTTTCTTGTGGACAACACACACACTGACAACTTTTTTGATTTAAAAATTAATGAATCAGCATGAAAAGATCAATATGCCCCCTCAAAGAATATAGAATTAACAAAGACACCCTTGTGAAAAGATGAAGTTCTTGGGCCAACGACTTTTTTTTTCCAATTTAAAAGGCAAAAAGGTCTTTTAACTGTTTTTTAAAAATAAAAAGACATAAATACTCTTGATTAACATATCTAGATTTTCTTGACTTGAAAGGTAAATTAGTCATTTTACTGTTCCAAAAAAGTAAAAAGATGCATATACCCCTCAACAATCATTTAGGTAGTGTTTAGTTACTGTCATGAGACAAAAGAGATGGGGACAATGGAAACAAAAATATATTTGGATTAAAGTAGTTATTATCATAATTTTAAAACTCAACTTGAGAGTTGACTCGATGCAAAGGTTAGGTCAACGATGTGGGGGGCAACCTTGCTGACCTAATTTTTTTAAAAATAATAATAATTAAAGCAACCTTATTTTGACCAAAATTATGTTTCAAAAAGTCAACAAGTTTTTGACTCGTGTTTTATCTCTGGTTGACCTAAGTTTTTAACTAGATTAGGTTGGATCAATCCTTTCTCTATTTTTTTTAACTCAGACTTGCTAAGTCCTGGATCAACACGTCAAGTCAGTCATGATTTTATAACTAAGTTTATTATAATATTATTAATCTCAACACTCAATATAAATTAAAGTAAAATAAAATATCTAATAATTTTTTTAAATATATAAGTTTGACAACAATACATATTAAGAATAAAATAGACTTTTTCATATTTTATTATATCTTGTCCACCACAACCAAATAGAATATAAAAACAATTACTTTATCTTGTACATTATTATCAAATACAATTTTGTTTCCGTTTTTATTTATTTATTTATTTATTTATTTTAAGACCGTAACTAACACTGTATTAACTAATTTGCTATTGAAAAAGATCACAAGGCATCTATTTTTTTTTACAAGAGCAAAAATCGTAATTTTTACCGTTGAAGTGAATAATAATACATGTGTGCTGTGATTTCTACTAGCAGTTTAGAGTTTTTGTTAATGCTGTCATGATTATTTATTGCTCAACTCTGGTGTTTATGTAATTATAAAAAGTTGGGGCACAAACATCACCTTTTTTTTTTTTGTTACCAAGAAAATGGTTCTTCCATGTTTTTGTAGCATAGCCCAAAAGCTTCGGCCCTAAGAACCACTCTGGGGTGGGTCTCCTTCCAATTCCTTGCCTGAACTTTGATTGCATAAAACAACAAAATTCCAACTTCCCAAAAATTGAACTCCAAATTGAAGAACAAAACTACAAGTTAAAACAAATTTATTTTTTCAGAGAGTTTTGATGATGTCTTGACAATTAAAAAAACAATTGCAAGATTAGGTTAACATCGAACAATAACAGATGTTCAAGTCAAGTGGGAGGCATACAGCCCTAATCATACTAGCGGGCTAGTGGTGTCTTGTATTAATCTGTATGGTAGGAATGTGTCAATTATTTGAAGTTGAGTTAAACCCACCCTGCAAACCCCATTATGTTTTTCCATCTGAAGGTTGTTGGACCAGTGACCTGCCACCCATGAATCAGGCTCTGCCTTAACATCGTAGGAAACACCCTCCTAGAAATCTTGTTCAAGCAAGATTTGCCAGAAACCACCACCTGCTCAAGTCATCTTTTGCAAGTGGGGTCTTCTCAATCTCTCTATGCAAGGAAAAACAAAACAAAAAACACGCACCAGTACAATGGGATGTGGGGTGGTTAGAAGTTGCATTAGCTAACCAAACGCCCTATTTTTCCAAATTACCAAACCAATCATTTTCACCTTCTCTTTGTCAGTCCAGCATTCTTATAGTCTAGGCATCTTAGAGCTCATGATAGTGTTCTAGGTCCATGCTTGAAGAATGAAGACAAACCGGTCTTCAGTAGTGCTTCGTGAGAGGACCCATGTCTTAGTGGACAGACATGGGCTTGTCCCATCATTGAAAAAGTGAGAATATATACTGTCATCATGCAAATTTGATCTCAAAAGCTCTAATTTGCTGGCTTCTATTTTATTAACAAAGGTTGCCTTATTAATGTATCCTTTTCCCCTTTCGATTAACTACCTCCACCTCTCTTCCTCCCTCAAGTACCCCCCCTCCATAAATACATTCAACTAGGCATTTAACTCTTCCATGAAACTTCAACTGAACTGGTCATTACTTTCTACATCCAGTCATTTTTGAATCTCGGAGACTGATGGGCCTCCCTCAATCCCCAACCCCTTCTCATCTTTATCCTCAAGAGCTTCAACTTAAACTCTACCAGGCTTTCATATTCTCAATTCCTATCCTCTTCTCCATTATTCTTTTTCTGTTGTTTTACTTGTTCTACCTCAAAAGAAGGACTCCCTCGCTTTCATCTCCTCCACGTGTAATTCAAAGGAGTTCCAGTCAAGCTACTCGATATCATGTCTCCTCTGTAAGCCCCCTCTCCATTTTTCTCTCTCATGTACCGCATGCATGCAGCAAGGAAAAAAGGAAAGACAGAAAAACTGGAGCATTTCTTTGTTTTTATGTTGTGCTTTTGAAATTTAGCTGTGTACTATAGTGATGGTTTGCTACTCAGCACTACAGCTATCATCTTAAGATTTTTCTAATATTTTTTCTTGTTTCAATGATTATATTTATAGATTTATCAGAAGGAAGAGATTACAAACAAGCTTCCAACAGTCTTGTTTGATGAAGAATTAAGGACAAAGGACTCTCAGTAAGTTGTCACTTTACTCAATTTCCATTTAAGGTAATTACTTAATTCATATGATGTGAGCTAGTATTTATCCTGCCCTACAACATGTACTCAATTTAGGGTTATATTGCAGTAATGATCATATGCTGACGAGGGCAATTCACTGAAAAACTGGAAGATTTATATTCACCTTCAACAAAGTTTCTCTAATTTGTAAACATGGGAAAAGGGCCTTAGATAAGTTCTCACTATTCACATCCCCCTTAAACTCATTCTCAGTTATCTAGTAAAGAAGCAATCCCTATGAAGTACCATCCTTTACAGGCTAGCGAGGCAGAAGAGCTTTCACTTTTATATCAGATGCCAATCAGAATCTCTAATAACATCCACCATTTTCTCTGAAGGCGCTTCTTGATAAGAATATGGTGAAGAACTAAAATCTCTATAACAATTGACACGTATGGAGGTGGCAAAGCATGTATGAAATAAAGTTGGAAACAGTATTCCTTCTGGCTTGTGAGATTCTTTAGAAAAGTCCAGTCACTTAACCTATTGAAAAAGACATGAAATGTTAAGCATGTACAAGATTTTTCAGTTCTTAGAAGCCTTAGGACCTTTATTTGGGTTCTTTTTTGCTCATAGGTCCAACAGTAGCCCTATCTTTCTATTCCTTTTTGGGTCCCCAGCTTTCATTATTTCCAATTGCACAAATGTATCTACTTTTACCTGAGTCTGAAAGACCCATTAGTTATTCTTGTTAGCTAAAGAATGGTTAGCAAAGATTTAGACCCTCCAAGAGGTCTTAACCAAGCAAAATGCCAAGGGCATCATTTTAAAGTCTAACAAAATTATCAGAATTTCTATCGATGCTTCATGTCTATACTTTGTAAGATGAGACAACTGAAACTGTAAAGTTTTTCTCCCATTTCAAACGCGACGAAGAATCTCTAATTACATCCACTACTTTCTGAAAGCAAATTGGCTGTAAGCTTGTACAAAGAGTTTTGATGCTAACAGAAAAAAATCAGGGAAATTGATATAAGGAAATCTATCTAGAATATTTAAAAAGAAAAGGTGAAGGCTTCAATTCAACTGAACCTAATTGAAACTTTTTGGTTGCAGATGCTGTGTTTGCTTGGGCGAATTCGAGATCAAAGAGGAATTGCTTCAAATCCCATCATGCAAGCATGTGTTTCACATTGACTGCATACATCATTGGCTGCACTCAAACCCATCCTGTCCACTTTGCAGATGTTATGTCATATTCCCCGCCACCATATTTTGTACTAATCCGCCACAATCTAGTGGATCTGTGCTACTGCTGCAATCTAGTGTTGGTGCAAACTCTCACCAGCCTCAGAATATAACATCAGAACTGCAGCAACAACAAGATGTTGGTGCTGGATCGACAGAACAGCTTGTGATACCTATGGAAGAACCATCAAGTGTGACATCACAATTGAGGGACTCTTCCAGGTTACCTGAGCTATCCATTTCCATGGAGAATGGAAGGGGATCTCCAAATGGAGAATCTGTTATTCTTCATATCCAAAGACACAGTACATGAAGAAAATTCTTGCCTCTATACGAAGTTGAAATAAATAGATAGGCAAATGTTCTCAAGGCAGAACACCAAATGGCATGCGCATGCTTTCAGTTAGCTGCGTAATTCTGTTTTGAGAATTTCTTGAAAGGGGTTAGATATCAAAAGGCCGGTCACTAGTAATAGTGTTGGTGAAATCACAGATGAGGCCAGCCTTGTACCGAGATCCGGATTGAGCTCATTTCATGTCATTAAATGCAGAAATTACACGAGAAGCATGCGAAAAGATGAACTTTTTTGCCCGTAAATATAGTGAAATTTTGTGGCAGCATCATCTTGATCTTCTTTTATTAAAATCATCTATTTATAGCCAACTTAAGGTGAACAAGTGCCTTTATCAAAACTATAAATGAAAGTTTTTAGAATATTTAAAATATATATATATATATATATATATATGTTTGACAAGTTTATCCTTGAATAATCTTTATTTACTTGAAGTTTTTTATTAAATAAGAATAATCTTCATTTTATAAAATATAATTGATAATATATTGTATTTATTCTTTGAGTTTTATTGTTAAATAGAATCTTGAGAGCCAATACCCAAGCGAACCTTTAGTTTAAGCTAACTATGCTAGAGGACCACATCAAACTTGCAATTTTCTTCCTAGAAAATGAAAGAAGCTGCTACGTACACAAAAGGAACGCCAGAATTGTTGAAATAATAGTTGTTTTGGCAGGAAACTTTCCTTTATCATTCCTCAAAATCATGGCTTCATAGGCTGGCGAGCAATCCAGCAATCAAAATTTGGACTAATATATAGTACCTCCAAATTGCTGCCCTTGAAAATCTAAACCAGACCTCTGATAAATGAGACTAAAAGTTGATTAAGGCAGCCATTGTTAGGGGTACAAACATGGGTGAATGCGTTCAAAACTCAAAGTTCCCTTGGTCATATCTTTTGCTTTGTTCATCATCAACTACTTTGTTCGTCACAGTAAAACCACCATTGGAAATTCCCAAGGGCCTGAGAAGGAAATCAATGAATCCATGAGAGGCAGTGGGGGAAGAGAAACATAGACTGTGATTGAAAATTAGTTTATATTTTTTTTTATTTGTTTATATACCTTTCACTTTATTTTATTAAACAAAGTTATTATTTTTATAGTTTTCTATTAATTTTTATAATATTTGTGAGTTTTTTTTTAACTTAAAATCCTATCTTCAACACTTAATCAGTGTGTGCTAAAGCTAAACCAAAGGAACATGTGGTCCGCAACAGTTTTGGTCATGGGGTAGCACAGATATATACAAGGACATTAATTTAGGGCACAGGCTCTCAAGTGGTGGTTTGAAGTGCTCTTGCTTTCGGCTCTAGAGTTGTAAATCAGGCTCGGCATGAAATGTCCGGTGGCATCTTGTCCCAGCCTTTACAGCTATAACAAGAGAAATATATTGAGAGGCCTGGTAGGTCTTGTACATAAAAAAGAATCCTATAGAACGCAGGATAGACATGTAAGTCTTCCGAATTCGGCTCCTCTCCAATATTATCATCTTCGTTAAATCCAAGCCCTGCAAGTCAAACAGAGGGTAGAGGTTTTATTGGATTATTAATTTATTATTATTATCTTTTATTTTCTATCAAAATTATTTCTTTTTCAATGTAAGAAATAAGACCCGCCTCATAAATATGAAATCTGGATTCTTATTTTCTCTCTATTATATATTTATCTTAACAACATAAAATTAGTTTATCACGTGATTTTTAGCAAATAATATAGGGTCACCTCTTCTTCGCACTGATTTCCTCACCTCTCCTGTGGTTCATATGATTTTTCCGTTCGATGAATGCAAAGCTTGAAGATGTGCAAATTGGTATTAGAGTCAGAATCAGAAAAACATAAAAGCAAAAACTAGCAGCAAGGTAATTGGATTTTACTTTTTCTGCAAAAATCACCTGATAATTTGAATATTTTCATTTAGGATTATTTATTTATTTTAAATAGATTTAGAAAGTAATTAATAGAATATCATCAATTATTCTATTATCACCTTATAGTTTTTCGTAGTCAATGAAGGAAAGCACGCAGAAAAAAAGAAAAAAGAAAATAATAAACTGAAAGGCGAAGATTCAACTAACATGTCATATAATTTTAGAAAACAAGTAGGGCCGCTGAATTCACTTGACATGAATCCGGTGATAGGAACGGAAAGGAAAGGAGAATCTGCATCGACTCGCATTTAATTGAGGACAACCCAGAAAAACCTCGTATAAATTCTTACTTGAAAATGAAAGATGCTGCCATATATAATGCGCCTGCCAGAAGGGTTGCCATAATGGTGGTTTTGATAGGCATTTTCCCGTTGTCATTTCTCAAAGCTATGGCTTCGTAAATTGGCCAAGAATTCACCACAGCAAAACCTGATATGAACATCTGCACAAATAGTCCCTCCAAATTGTTTCCTCCGAAGACTTCAACAAGCCCTTGGGAAAATGAGATTAAATTAATTATGGCCGCCAATGTTAGGGAGACAAACATGGGTGAATGTACCCCAAACTCAAAGATCCCTTGTTCGTATCTTTTACTCTGTTCAGCATCAACTGCTTTGCTTGTGACGGTAAAGCCAGATGCTGAAATTCCCAAGAACTTGAGGAAGAACTCTATAGAACCAAATAAATAACACGTCACTCCCCTTATGTGCCAAAATCGCTGATCATTCCACCATCTCTGGACTGATCCACCGGCTAAGACAAAGTCAAGACAGTCTTGTCCATAGGCCCCAAGGAAGAGAAACGCATACAAGAAAAACCATGGCTCTGAAACCTGCAACAAATGTTACGATAAATTCAACAAAGAAACTTCTATAGAACCAATTTAAGTAGCTAATTGATAGATCACTCGAATATCTCATTGGCCTACAAGCGACTCCATCTCTAATTGCTACGGCTTTCTAAATTCATGTCAGAGATGGAGGATTCTTTTTTCTTCTTCTTTTTTCCCTGAAAGAAACTTTGTTTTATTCTTAGAAGAAAAGAATAGCACACCTTTGGGAATATAGAAACTCGGTTGAGAAGAGCTAGCTGGGGAAGGAAAGCATATGTGGTGATTGGAATAGACCATATGGCCCAAAATGCTAACTGTGCATAGCCAAGGCCCATTAAGATACCCTTGGATCTAACGCCGAAGGTTGCAGGGCTATGTTTTGAGAAGCCCACTTCAAGAAGTCCAATTGACCATCTCTTTTGTTGATTCAGAGCATCAGCCAAGTTGATGGGAACATCACCAAAAAATGCAGGCCTTTCAGGATTACAGAAAATGCCTTTCCACCCCTCGCATTGCAACCTAAAACCTGTGTAATAATCCTCCACCAATGATCCATATCTGAATCCAATCTGCATATTTTACAGCCAGTTATACTATTGCAAGCATAACAACACAATAAATAACGTTAATCTTGAGCATTAATCATGGACTTACCTTAGAGCCCCAGTCAGTTTGGTTCTCATAATTGCAATCTGCTACTTGATGTGCCAGTGCCAAAACTGACTGGGATTGGATGGGCTTGTCCACAACATGGTCTGGGGATAGTTCAGGAATCTCTGGTGATATTAGGCTTGATGGACTTCCAAAGAAAGCTCTCCGACGAAAGAAACATCCAGTTCCAACATAATTAGGACCCTCTACTCCATCCATCCCCATTGTATTAATTACAAACAAACGTTTATATTCACCACAATAGATGTCGTTTTTATTGATTCCACGATATATCTGAGGAAACTGAACGTACGCTAATGTGGACCTAATTGCTGGATCGCATAGATAACACATTGCCCGTAGAAGTGTTTGTGGATCATTCGAGCAGAAGTCGCAATCTAGAGTCAAGATTGTTGGTGCATTGGTCATGTTGCTTGATACTCGTAGCTACAATAGCAGTAAGAGAAACGTGCATTAATCTATTAATAACTAGCTAGCAACATGAATTCAAATCTTTATGCTATAACTTACATAGCAGTAAGACAGGACATGGATTCAAATCTTTGTTGTATAATTTCATTTTGAATAATGTATACTTTATAGACCTAATATTGTTTTGTTTGGAAAAAAAGAATTATTGTAGCATTAAAATTATGACTAATCATTTAACTTAATTATACATATTCTGTACAAATTAATATATGCTTGGGTCTAGGTTTTTTTCTTTTAATGATTTTATATGCTATTGTGTGCTAAAAACAAAATGAGCTAGTAAGAGAAATCAGTATGCACTACAAGCAATATAGTAAAATTTCTTCTCTTTGTGGATGCAGGCATAACCTAAAAATGAAAAATCATTGTGTTAATTTTTTTTAATTTTTTAATTGTGATATTTTCTATAATTATGTGTGCGATCTTTAACATATATACACTTAAAAGGGTGTGTAAATGGTTTGTTTAAGACTGAAAAAAAAAAAAGATTTAATCTTGACATGCAAAAACCGATGATACCTTTTTTTAATAATGATAAAAAAAAGAACTTAAAAGTTTGTGATTGTGGAGAGGCATATATTTATTTACCAAGGCATTGAGGGCACCGGCTTTGAAATGATGAGGTAAAGCCTTGCATTTTCCTCTTGAAACGTAGATGAGATTTGGCATCAAGTTACCAGCGATGTCTTTGTCCTTGCTTGCATCTAGTAGAACCTGCTCATAGTTCAAACAAATACGTAGGATGTGGGTATATATTGCAACTCGTGTGATTAATGTGTCTTTGTATATATTTGTCTCTAAAAAAAAAGGTTCTAGAAGCTGTGATGGAAATGCAAACCTGAATGACAGGGGGATGGTCTTGTCGTGTGAAGTTATCAGTCCATTTGTTGAAAATCTCATGTTGTTGATCCAGGCCAGTGATAAACCGATCATCAACTTCTCCCTTCTCAAGAGCATGCTCTACCTTGGCTTTCATGCTTCTATACATCACCTTATTACATATTTAAAACTAATCATTTCAGGTTTCACTAATCCATACATGTTGACAAAAAAACACCTTATCAGGAATTTTCATCAACTAATTAAATTTATTTTAATTTATCTTTTTTGATATGTCGGGAAAATTCATTAAACACCATGCACGGACCGAAATTGTATTCGGGCGAAAGAGAGAACAAAAGAGAGGAATATTAAAAGCCTCTCTCGGCCTGGCATGATGGCTCCAAACAAACCAACAACTACGTAATTTATTGATTTGAATCTAATTTCGGAACAATTATTGTTTTGGGTTTCTCCCAATTGAAACCTTACACGTAGTATTTCCTTTTTCAAGAAAAATCACATATAGTGTATAAGGTACATTTCACCTTTCACATTCACACGCAGTTCAGGAGACTTCGATGCACCTACACTGAGATTAAATTTTAGAATATCTCCTTCGGTGAGATTAACCAGATGCATTGCACCTTTCACACCCACACGCATCTAGGGAGACCTCGTGGCAACTATATTAGGCTTAGTTAATCAGGAATATTCTATCAAATCCGCAATTCAAATTATAAAATTTAAATAACTCGTTAAAAAAATAAATAAAATTATAAAATTTATTTATTCCTAGTCAATTTAAAAAACAACAAATAAATAATGTGAAAAGAATTATATGCTAAGCCAGTGCTAAATTATTTGGGTGGAGATGCAGAAAAATCATTTAACTTTTTCAATAAATATATAATATAAATGTCTCTATATTAGGTACAATATCTTTTAAATACCAAATAGCTCTTTTTAATATATAATGCTCAATTAGAAATTTGACTTCTCTGTAAACCAATTGTATTTGTTTTGGCCTTTTGGGTGATTTCGAGGAGTGTAGAATAGAAAAGAGAGGTTAAAACTAGGACTTATGATTTGAAAGAAACTGAATTGTTTTCACTTAAAAATGAAAAAAAATATATAGATAATCCAACTACTTATAGACTGACCCAATATACAACTCTAGCACTTGAATGGATTGTATTTCAGTGTCGAATTTAATAGCAATAACATTGTTATAGAGCAGGAACGTGATTTGATCCATTTTCTTTTTATTAGTATTATTTCAATTTATGTATAATAATATTTAGAAATGTTTCTGCCAAGAAACCTAACTTGCAACTCTATTTGTCGGTGACGAAACAATGAATTTCATATCTCGAGGAAAATATAAAAGATTTGCTCGAGATGGTCCCTCTTTTACTCACAAATGTCCACCGAGATGACAGCACAAATAGCTGTCCAATGAATCCGCTACTGATTTTTTACGAGAGTATTTAGAAGTGTAGTTATAATTGTTTTTTAAAATACTTTTTACTCAGAAAAGTATGTTAATAATATTTTTTTATTTTTTAAAAATTATTTTTGAGATCAGCACATCAAAATAATTTGAAAACATTAAAAATATATTACTTCAAAGCAAAAAAAAAAATTCAAATTTTTAAAAAAATACTTTCCAACAGCAATGCGAAACGCCCTCTATATCACACCTGTCTTTATTATGCTCATCATCGAGGGCATCAATTCTATGCCACATGATAGAATACGCCGATCGGCCGGTCCATTATCTCTTATTATTTACCCTTTCTTTTTATATATATATAAATAATATTATTTGTTTATCCTTGCTTAAAGCTCCTTAATTATGTTCAAAAGAACTAATTAACTGTCCACTTCAGTAATCAATTTATTTCCAATTAAATAGCCCCCTTTATGTGGGCATGTCTTAATTTAAGACTCTCTCATTGAAAATGGAATTTTCTAGCAATTAATTACTAGAAAAAACGTCTTCGTTTCTTAACTATCAAAGTTCAAAACCTTAATTCAAGTTATAAGAAGTAAAGTTTCAAAAATCATGTTGTTTTAATATAGATAGCATGCCTTCATCTTAAAAGTACTCAATTTTAATTTCCATATCTTAGCCTACACATAAAAAATGATGATTTAATTTATAAATATAAAAAATAGCAAGTATAAGAAAATAAAAAGAAGAGAGCATTAAAAAAAAATGCCTGAGCATTTTTAGATGGGGGGGAAAATGGTTACGTCTTCAGATTTTGATGGTGCATCTCAAGATTCATTAGATCTCGTTATGAAAAGAGAAACAAATCAGTCTTTGGGAATTTATGCTTATTCTCATTTTTCTACATGTACACGACTAAAACACTACGTTAAAGTCTCGTGTATATGTAGAAAATATTCTTTTATGAATGAAAACATATATAATCTTAAAGTATCTTACCTCAATCTTCTCAGTCTCAGAGGTGCAAGGATGACTGGATTCAAAATATGCCTCAGGGCTCCTCACTAGTATATTATTCTTCTTGCAAAATGGTAGCCAGTGGGTAGAAAACTTAGCAGCCTCCATGAAAGAAAAAAGAGTCAAGGCTGAGCCTCCATCATCAGATACATAGACTGAAATCTTCTCTGTTGGATAGTCATAAGCCATCACTGATAAAGCCGTATTCACTACACCTATTGGTGGCTCCTTGTATGGATCAGCAGTGCATATGAACACGTCTAAAGCTGGAAAATCACTTCTTTTCACGACTTTTTCAACATTTTCAGGGAATTGCTTACGATAGACTGGACACATGCGAAAAGTCTGCGTGCTGATCCACATGAAAGTAAGGACAAAGTCGGAGAGTGACAAGGCGAGGTTTATAGAGAAGGAGACTAAGGTTGGGGAGCACAGCAGTTTTTTTGTATGGTGATAGAATAGAGCTAAAATGGCAAGAGCATAAACTGTGGCAAACAGGCGGTTGAAAATTGTTATTCCCATGGGCTTAACCGTGTGAAGAGGAGGAGGACCTCCACCGGTAGAGGCTTTTTTAGTGCCGGATTCTTTTGGTCGACCCTCCATGCTTTCTGGTGGTGTAGTATCTCAGGAGCAAGGACTGGTAACATATGGTTCCTATTTATAAAGACCAGATGATGATGTTACTGTTGTTATAAAGTAATTTTTATTTAAAAATATATTAAAATAATATTTTTTATTAAAAAAATTATTTTTAATATTAAAATATTTAAACAATTTAAAAACATAAAAAACACTAATTTTAAATAAAATAAAATTTAAATTTTTAGAATTTCCAAACAATCATCAAGTAAACATTTCAACCATGGCTAGATGAAAATTGCAATTTAATGAATATTTTTTTTATTTTTTTTCCTTATTTAATTGAAAACAACACCCTATAAACTGATTTAACTAATTTATGCATTATATTTTTATATATAAAAAAATAAAGATGATTATTAGATTTGAATTTCTTATCGTTAAAAATTTGATATTATATCAAATAATTTTTTTAAAATAAAAAATTTAAATTATCAGATGAAATTTAATAAATAATTTTATATATCAAGCCAAATAATCATTTTAAATTAAAAATAATTAAATTATTAAATAAAACACAGCACATTAAATTATTTCATATTACATTCTAACAAATACATTAATAAGTCGAACCTCTGGTAAGCCGCTCGACTTTCCAGAAGCTTAGCTCGAACTCGTTTGTTAAGACATAATGCGAACTTATACAAAACTATTTTTAAAGCTGGCTATATAAATAAACCGAGTTCTAACTTAAGCTAAGTTTAACTTAATTACCAGGATTCACGATTCGTCTCAATTATATGAATTACATTCACAAGTTCGTTTAAATTTGTAGACAATCTCATTTATAAACTTGTGAAAAATTAAAAGAATAAACAATTTGCTTAAGATTTTACGAAATAAATTACGTTAATATGTAATCCAAAATATTGTTTTTATAAAATAGAGTTTAATAAGAAATTCGGCAATCATATGTGTGTGTAATTGTAAGGAGTTTCAAAATATAGATATATTTTGTTCAAATATTCATGTAATATGTTTTGTTTATAATATTTTTTATATGATGTTACAATTATATGAATTTTTTTATATAAGTACATCAATATTTAAATGATATTTAGTATTGTAGTAACAATTATTTTTTAAAATAATTTTTATTTAAAAATATATGAAAATAATTTTTAATTTTTTAAAATAATTTTTAACTTTAACACAATAAAAATCCAAAAAATAATTCAAACTCGAACAAGGATTGTTTGGAAATACTGTTCAACCTGTATTTTTAAAAAATTTAAATTTTTTTTATTTAAAATTAATATTATTTTAGAATTTTTTTAATTATTTTAATGCACTAATATAAAAAATAATATTTAAAACATAAAAAATATTATTTTAATATATTTTTAAATAAAAAATAATTAACTTATATGATATTCTCCCACACCATTTAACTATGAAAGCGAGTATCAATCGATGGGTTACCTTTGAGTCTTGCTTTGGCTTTCATAATTGCAACTTGCTACTTGATGTACTAGTGCCAGAACTGACTGTGATTGGACAGGCTTGTCCACGATATGGTCTGGGGCTAGTTCAGGAATCTCTGGTGATGCGAGGCTTGATGGATTTCCGTGTTAAGCTCGTCGTTGAAAGAACATCCAGATTAGGCCACTCAGATGCTATTGGGTAATGTGGTTTACCCGTAACCACATATTTTTAATGTTTGGTAAAGAAAACAAAACTAATTTTATTTAGTAGGGTTCATTAATTTTTGTTACTCAGTCGCAGGATTGGAGAAGCAGCATTTTACTGCTTCTCGTTGTTATTTTTAGGAACAGTGGAGCTATGCTTTATTATCGCAATGTTCAGTTTTTTTTTGAAAAATCAATGAGAAAAGTTTAGTTTTTTTCCCCCGAAAAACCAGTGCAATTAATCGTAAACAATATTTTTTTTTTGTTTTTTTTTAAAATTTAGTTTAAGGTGAATTAAATTTACTCATACTGTAATCAAATTATAAATTTTTTTAAAAAAATTGTGTTTTACTCGAAAAACTAGTATTTAATATTATTTAATAACACTACATAAATTAGAAAGATATCGCATGATGACGTAGCATTTGTGGAATTTGATCGCAATTCCAATAATAAAGATATCACAATCTTTATTATTTCATAACACTACATAAATTAAAAAACTCAGTTTTTGTTGTTGCGCGCTTAAGAAACCATGAAAAATATAGTCCTTGTTGGATAGATTTTGTATGTAATGACATTGCACATAGTTTAATGGAATAATAAAAAATATTTGATATCAATATTATTTATTTCATGATGTAATAACAGTAGTTAAATCTACAATATTTAAATTAAAAATCATTAATATATATATATATATATATATATATATATAGTTATTTTATAACCTCAATTTGAAAAACATTTTTTTTAACCAAACACGTTAAACTACTTTTTGTTCAACCTCAATTT
>Ga0307511_10004146_pt1 | contig 14804 bp, 10 predicted proteins | sample 13_EM_MG_FD_200266 | JGI IMG/M metagenome (GOLD analysis project Ga0307511, IMG submission 200266) | Populus trichocarpa ectomycorrhiza microbial communities from riparian zone in the Pacific Northwest, United States - 13_EM | ecosystem: Host-associated > Plants > Roots > Unclassified | place... | reverse complement strand
GTCTTTAGACTTATCAATAAAATGATCGGCTTTCAGTCTCTTACATAATTTTCGGTAGTGGTCGTCTGCAAGATTGGTAATCATTATGACTTTTATGGATGGGTATTCTTTTTTTATGAGCTTCAACAGATCAATGCCATTTTTGTCCGGCAAATGAATATCCAGCAGGACTATATTGACCCCTCCCTGCCTCAGGATCTGTTCTGCGTCCCCAAAGCTTCCTGCATATAAAATGTTTTGCACCTTCTCCACTTCCATTAGCAATAATTTCAATCGTTCGTATATTATAAGGGAATCATCCACTATTAGTACCGATAGTTCTACTTTTTCCATGGATGAGGGGTTTGTCTTATAAAGTAAATACAACTTTTGTTGAAAAACAGTAGTACAAACGACCTATCTGGCGTACTACTATTATGACAGTATGTAGGATCTCTACTACAATACCGGGGGCGGGAGATGCGGGGGAATAAGGAAAGAGACAGATGGAAGACAGGCAAGCTATTCCAATAACTTATGCTCCATGGCATACAAGGTCAGGTCGGCATTGGTCTTTTTATTCATTTTGGCGAGGATCCTGGTGCGGTAGGTGCTGACCGTAGAGACGCTCAATGAAAAATCATCGGCAATTTCAGATACGGCCTTGCCCGACGCGATTAGTTTAAAAACTTCAAACTCCCTGTCCGAAAGGATTTCATGGGGTGGCCGCTCCCCATACTTTTCCAAGACCGAAGCCAGTTTTTCAGCCACTCTGGCGGTGATATATTTTTTGCCGGATAATATTCTTCGAACGGCATTCAGCAATTCATCCGGGTGGGAATCTTTTCGGAGATAGCCTGAGGCGCCCGCTTTTATACTCCTTACGGCATAGAGTTCTTCCGGATATATACTCAGGACCAATACAGGCAGTTTGGGAAAATCCTGTTTGATCCGGCGCAGGGCATCCAGTACATTTTCTCCGGGCATGGAAAGATCTGAAATGATGATATCCCACTGCTGCTCCCCCGCCTTTTTTAAAAGCTCGGCCGTATCCATCGCTTCTTCCAGGTGGGCAAATGGAAATGCGTCGTACAGGATCTGCTTAAGACCTCTTCGTACTACAGCATGGTCATCGGCAATCAGCATTCGTGTCATACTAATCAGATTATGGCCTTACCGGGGCTGTGGGGTAAAGGTACGGAAACAATTATGGAAGTACCTTCCATGGGTCTGCTGGCGATCTCATATTTTCCTCCCATCATCAAGGCCCTTTCTTTCATGCCTAACAGGCCCCAGGTCTTCTTATTCCTCACCTTTGCTGGATCAAATCCTCTGCCATCGTCCCGGATCTTCAGGATCAACCAGTCCATTTCGAGCTCCAGTGTGGCAGACACGGTCGCTGCGCCTGCATGACGGGTGATATTGGTAAGCGCTTCCTGGTAGATCCTGAATAATCCCGTAGCCATATCCGGCGGAATGGCCAGATCCTGTATCCCGGATTGGAACTGCATTTGCAGGCCTGTTCTGTTTGCGAATTCCGTACTTTGCCACTCCATGGCTTCTACCAGGCCAAGATTGTCCAGGGTGCTGGGCCGGAGTTGGGCGGCGATCCTTCGCACCGAATCGATTGTCTTGTCTATCAGCTCAAAAATATCGTTGATCTTATGCTGAACGGGTTCACGGGCAGGTGCTATCTTATTACTCAGCCAGTATATATCCATTTTAAGGCCCGTGAGCTGTTGTCCCAACTCATCATGTATTTCGCGGGCTATAGCGGTCCGCTCTTCCTCCCGTATGTTTTGCAGATGGGATGACAGTTCCCGGAGTTCCTGCCGGGAAGATTCCAGTTCTATTTCCGCCTTTCGCTTTTCCGTAACATCATGGGAATAAGTAATGACTGATCTTACTCTCCCCTGGTCGTCGAACTCCGGGAAAAGGCGGGTTTCCAGGTAAGCGGTCCCTTCCGGCGTTTGTAATTCCCTTATGCTGTGCAGCATCTGCCCGGTGTCGAATACATGCCTGACAAGTCTTTCTCCGTCGGCTGCCAATGCCGGAGGAAAGCCCAGCTCAAGGAGGTTCCTTCCCACGATCTCGCCGGGTACAAAATGAAGGAACTTTCTGCCTACCGGACTCATATAAAGAAAACGGCAGTCCCTGTCATACCGGGAAATCATATCATGTATATTTTCTACCAGGCCACGAAAACTCTCCTCGCTTTCTCTGATTTTTTGCAAGTTTTTTTCCCGTTCGGTGATGTCGCGGAATACAGACAGTAAGTTTCCCCCCGGAATCTTTTTTACATTTATTTCAATGAGCAGGGGTGTACCGTCTTTCCTTTTCAGTTTTCTCTTGCTGATGACCGTCTTGCCGTCCAGCACATCCCGGTAATTCAGGGGGGCCAGTTGTAAATCCTCTTCAAAAAACAAGTCCCGGATCTTCATGGTCAAAAGGTCTTCTTTCCCATATCCGAGCATGGTACAGGTAATCCCATTGGCATCGAGTATATCCCCATTCGCCACGGAGAGAACAATACCGTCGAAAGAATTTTCAAAAAGTAAATGCTGCCATTCCTCCCCCTTCATTAAAAAGAATTATGCTACAATGTTCTTAATATATTATTTAAAAAAATAATAAAAATTAAACTTAATATGGTAAAAAAACGACAAAAAAGGAGCCTTTTAGAGGCTCCGTTCCCTGTTGCGGCAGACATTATGTCCATCAGGCGATCTGATCACAATGACCGATCTGTCTAGGACAATGCCTGTTCCTTAATGTTGTTCCCCTTGGCTTTTGCAGCCTGGATCAGGTCGAGAACACGTTCGCGAACATCGGTTTTCAATCCGTCCGTCTCTCTTTCAAAAATGTCTTTCAATTCATCCAGTTCATCGATGGTGACCCCTCTTAGCTGTCTTAATTTCTTTTTCAGTGAATGAGCGGTATCGGAAATGCGCTGACGTGTTTCGCTTCCTTCAGCCGGGGCAACCAATACTCCGATGGCGACTCCCGCAACGAGGCCTGATAAGGCGCCTATTAAGATTTTTTGAGCACTCATAGTATTAAAATTTAATGATGAATAATATCTGGATGTGTTAGCTATGTTTATATTTTCAAGAACGGTGCCGGAAATTGTTAAAGAAAAGAATAAGCTTTTTTGCGGGAAAACTGGGCAATTTTCTCTACAGCTTTTTATATCCTTCTCAGAAAGGGAAGTTTTTTTAGTTTAATACTTCTATGATCGGAGTATTGCCCAGGATGATTCCGGCCGATATAATAGGCCGTTTGGCCATATCCCGACCGTAAGTAAAAGCATACTTTGAATCATCGATTCCACACCCCACCTGCATGGACCACAAGGTAGAATTCCTTGACCGGCTCCATTGAATATAGCTTTCAGAATGTAGATGCCCCTGTACAAGGTTGATCCTTTCGTCTTTCATGCGCTTAAAGGCATTACCCGTACCATGCGTAAAAAGTATCTTATTTTCGATTAAATCATGTACAAAATTCCATCCTTCGGGAGCTTCAATTATATCCCTATAATCCTTTAAAAACCTAGTACTTAACCCGGCCTTTATAGCCATTTTCTGGACTCTATAGGAATGATTGCCCATGATTACTGTACAAACAGGAAATGCTTTGTAATAACGTTTCAATCGGATTATAGCGCGTTCTAATTCCTCCCCCGGGCTATACCCATCAGGATTGCTATTATGTACAGACCAAGAATTAGCATCAAGTTCATCCCCTATCTGAATAATGCGGGTACACTTATATTTCTTTTTTAAGTCGATGCAGAAAGAAAGGTATTCATCAAGATCAAAAGGAGCATGAAGATCCCCAATACACAATATATTTTCATTGTTATAATTCACCCCTTTGTTTTAATTTTTTGGCGACCCAGTTTAAAGTATATTCAGATATCACCAACCCTCGAAAAGGCTTTTAAATAGCTGTAGAAGGTTTTTAACTGTTTATCCTGCTTTTACATGCTTAGTCCGTGTTCCTTGCCCTAGCCCTGGTTATTTAGTCAGTTTATACCATTTCATACCCTTTTCTCACCTTTTCTTATCTTTTTATGTCGTTTCATTACCTTTTTACAGACCTTTGCACCTTGCTTAATTAGTCCATGTGGATAAATAGGGCAAAATTCTACTCAAACAATTAACTAAAACATTGATTTTCAACGTGTAAATTATGACACAAGAACAAATCAAAAGTATGAGGGACCGTGTAGTGGTCTTGAGGAGGTTTCTTTGACGTCGATAACCGCCAGTACAAAGTAAACGAAGAGAAGCAGTTATCGCTGAGCCCGGGATTTTGGGACGATAATAAGCGCGCGACGGAAATTCTCAAAAACATCAAGCTGAACGAATATTGGGTGAAGCTCTATGAGTCCGTGGAGACGGCCGTGGAGGATTTTGCCGTATTATTCGATTTCTGGAAAGCCGGGGAAGCCAGCGAGGAAGAGACACGCGAGGCCTATGATAAGGGGTTGGCCCTGATCGAGGAGGCGGAATTCAAGAGTACGCTCAACCAGCCGGAAGATGAACTGCCGGCGGTGATGCAGATCAATTCCGGCGCCGGCGGCACCGAAAGCCAGGATTGGGCGGAGATGTTACTCCGTATGTACCGTATGTATGGAGACAAGCAGGGCTGGAGCGTTACCGAGCTGGACCTCCAGGACGGGGAAGGCGCGGGCATCAAAAGCGCTACGATCCAGTTCGACGGCCCCTTTGCCTATGGCTTCCTGAAAGCGGAGAGCGGGGTACACCGGCTGGTCCGCATCTCCCCATTCGACTCCAATGCCCGTCGGCATACTTCTTTCGCTTCCGTCTATGTCTATCCCCTGATCGACGACAGCATCGAGATAGAAGTAAAACCTGCCGATGTGGAATGGGCTTTCTTCCGAAGTGGCGGAGCCGGCGGTCAGAACGTGAACAAAGTAGAGACCGCGGTGCGATTGACGCACAAACCCAGCGGCATCATCGTAGAATGCCAGCAGGCCAGGACCCAGGGGGAAAACCGTGAAAAGGCCATGACCATGCTGAAGAGCCGCCTCTATGAAGAAGAGATCCGCAAGCAGGAGGCTATCAAGAACGCCACCAACTCCACGAAGAAAAAAATAGAATGGGGCTCCCAGATACGGTCTTATGTATTCCATCCCTATAAAATGATCAAAGACCATCGTACGGATTATGAAGTGGGGAATGTTCAGCCGGTGATGGATGGAGAGCTGGATGGCTTTATCAAGGCTTATCTGATGAGCGAGAAAGAGACGGCGGATAAATAAAAAATTGTTTTTTACCTAAATAGTCACGCATGAATCTAGGTTATTTTAATTACCCGGCGCCGGGCAATGAGCCGGTATTAAACTATGGACCGGGCAGCAGGGAAAAAGAAATTTTAAAGAAGACATTAAAGGAGCTAAAGAGTACGGAACACGATATTCCCATGTACATCGGAGGGAAGGAAGTGCGCACCAGCAAGAAAATAGCCCTTCGTCCTCCTCATGAGATCGCCCATACCCTGGGTCATTTTCATGCCGGCGATGAGACCCATGTGAAGCAGGCCATCGATGCAGCCCTGCAGGCAAAGGAAGCCTGGGCTGCCTTAAGCTGGGAGAACCGGGCGGCCATCTTCTTAAAAGCAGCCGACCTGATCGCTACGAAATACCGCTCTTACATGAATGGCACCACGATGCTGGGTCAGAGTAAGAATGCTTATCAGGCGGAAATCGACAGTGCCTGCGAGATCATCGACTTCCTCCGCTGGAATGTGCATTTCCTCAGTGAGATCTACCGCCAGCAACCCGTCAGCAGCCCGGGTGTCCATAACAGGCTGGAGTTCCGTCCTCTGGAAGGATTTGTACTGGCCATTACGCCTTTCAACTTCACGGCTATCGGGGGCAACCTGCCCACTTCCGCTGCCATGTGTGGCAATACGGTGGTATGGAAGCCGGCAAATACACAGGTATTCTCCGCCCAGATGTTCCTACGCATCCTGAAAGAAGCGGGATTGCCGGACGGGGTCATCAACCTGATCTATGTAGACGGGCCGACGCTGGGAAAGATATGCTTCAGCCACCGGGATTTTGCCGGGGTACATTTTACGGGTTCCACCGGGGTCTTCAACCAAATGTGGAAGACGATCGGCGAAAATATTCCCAACTACCGTACCTATCCCCGTATCGTCGGCGAGACAGGGGGCAAAGACTTTGTACTTGTCCATGAGAGCGCAGACGCAGATGTCGTGGTGACCGCCCTTTTGAGAGGAGCCTTCGAGTACCAGGGCCAGAAATGTTCGGCTGCCTCCAGGGCTTATATCCCCGACACAATGTCCGCCGTCATCAAGAAAAAACTGATAGAAGGCATCAATAGCTTTAAGATGGGCACGGTGGAAGATTTTTCCAATTTCATCAATGCCGTCATCGATGAAAAGAGCTTTGACAAGATCCAGTCCTATATCGAAAAAGCGAAGAAAGATCCCAAGGCTGAGATCTGGGCCGGAGGGAATTGTGATAAGTCGAAAGGGTATTTTGTACAGCCTACCGTTATAGAGGCAAAAGACCCGTTATACGTCACCATGTGCGAAGAGATCTTCGGACCGGTGCTGACTATCTATGTATACAAAGCCGCTGAATTTGAAAAGACCCTGGACCTGGTGAACTCCACTTCTCCCTATGCGCTGACCGGCTCTATCCTTTCGCAGGACAGACAGATAGTGGAACTGGCAACGGATCGCCTGCGGCATGCGGCCGGGAATTTCTACATCAATGACAAGCCTACCGGCGCCGTGGTGGGACAACAGCCTTTTGGCGGGGCCAGGGCTTCCGGCACCAATGACAAGGCCGGGTCGATCCTGAACCTTTACCGCTGGCTCAGCGCCCGGACGATAAAAGAAACTTTTGTGCCTCCGACCGATTACCGGTATCCATTCCTGACGGAGGCCTGATAAATAAAAAATCCCGGCGGTTGCCGGGATTTTTTATTTATCAGGTAGTGTTATTTTGCATATTGCACCGTATCGTAGGTCGTTACATTCCCGCTCCCGTTCCTGGTATCCAAATAGGAATCCGTCAGGATCAGCGAATGACTGGTCAGCGTCGATATTTTGAGCGTGTCATTCTCATTAGTACCGATAAACACCAGTAACCGATTCGGTAAAAGATGGTAGGTGGTCGTGTCCCTATATTCAATATTATTATTGCTGGCATCATTCTCATAATAATATGCTTTTCCATTGGTGTCGAAATAAGAGTAATCGAGGGCACTCACCTGCTCGAAAGAAGAGTCCACAAAGACGCCTGCAGCATAATCATAAGATACATTGCGCACAAGACTCCATTTCCCCAGAATAGCGACGGAATCGGTGGTGGCAGGGGGTGTGGAAGGGCTGTCCGATTTTTTACAAGCGAATAATACTACGGAAGAGACAAGAGCAAGAAGGGTAATTCTTTTGATCATGGTTTTTCTATTTTTAGGTTAACTTCTACTTAACGAATTATCCATTACCGGGAGTATGTCATTGACACATTGTCACAAGGTGATTATTTTGTACACGGTGTTGCCTTTTGGCGTTTCCAATAAAAGGAAATATTCCCCTTTTGCAACATTGCTCATATGATAAGGAAGATCATACTGATCACCTCCACTCATCTGCCGGTCATCTATGATCGCATCTGTCAGTACGCTGATCAGCCGCAGTCTTATTTTAACCATATCGCTCAGGACAATATGCACGCTGAACTCGCCATTATTGGGATTGGGGGTGACGGTGAATGCCTTCACCAGGGGATCGCCGACTGTTCCCGGGTCGTCAAAGGGCTGCGCCTTCAGCACGATCACTTTTTGGGTAGCCATCTTCCAGCAAGGCCCCGCATAGGCTTTCATTCCGATCGTATAGCTTCCCGTATCTGCAAACAATAAGCTGGCTGACACATGGTCCCCGCTGATCAGTTGGATCGAGGGGATATCCGGTATTACCCAGTTAATGCTGTCCGGATCCGGCTGGCTGATATTGACCATATCCACCTGCTGTCCCTGGAAGACCTGGGTGGACACTACGAAATCGGCCGCGATATCCCTGTTGGTGCGGCCGATGAGAAAACTATCCCTTCCGAAACATCCACGGCTGTCTGTCACCGTTACCCAATAAGCGCCCGTATCCTTTATACTGACCAGCGCTGTGGCCGCCGCAAATCCGTTGTTGCTGCTCCATTGATAGGAGGCCGCCGGGTCAGCGATCGTCGCATCGGCAATATAGGACTGGTCATTACAGAGCGTGGTGTTCTGTCCGGCATTGATGGATAATAAGGGAGGATCCGGTAAGACGAAGGACCGTATGGCCGTACAGCCGTTGCGGTCACTGATATGAACGTTATATGCCCCCGCAGGTAAGTTACTGATCGCCGTGGCAGAGACGCCTGTCGCCGAAGCGCCTGTACTCCACGAATAGGTGTATCCTCCGGCCCCACCGGTCACCTGAAGGGCGATGGAACCGTCCGAACCCTGATGGCAGGTAGGAGCCGTCACCAGGGTGTCTATCTGCAGTCCTCCCGGAGCGGAGACACTGGCCACCTGTTGTGCCTGGCAACCGTTGGAGTCCACTACGAATACAAAATAGCCTCCTTCCGTCAGCCCGCTGATCACGGCCGTCATATCTCCCGTCGACCAGTTATAGGCATACGGTAAAGTCCCGCCGCTCCCTATAGCCGTTGCGATGCCCGTGCTGTCCCCGTTACAGGACAGCGGTGTCGTGCTGACCGATACCGCCAGTTGGTCCGGCTGGCCTATCGTAAAAGGCTGGGAGGTCTTCGTGACCCCATTTTTATCGGTGATCATTACCTGGTAAACCCCTGCCGGTAAGTGGTCCAGGCTGCTGTCATTTTGCCCGGTGAGGACGGGGGTGCCCGTCCCGGAGGGGATGGAGTACCATTGATAGGAATACCGGCTACCCGGGATCTCAATGCCGCCCTGCCCATGAGCCAGCAATTGTGCGGTCGCATATCCATGGCAGGTGACACGCTGTGTCTGTTCGATGTTCAGGGTCAGTGGCGGGGGCTGTACCAGTGTAAACGTACTTTTCAAGATACATCCGTCCTGCTGACCAGCTGCCGCCAGGGCGAAATTGGCATCGGTTGCCTGCAGGAGATAGCTGCCATCGCCTCTGTTCTGCAACTGCGTCTGGTAGCTCCCGCTTAAGGACGTATTGACGGCTCCGGAGAGCGGCGCCCCATTCCCATCCGTCCAGGCGATCGCGTAGGAGCCATCCGGGTTCGGAGTGCCACCTTTGAGCACTGCCGTCACCTGTCCATCTGTATAGCCATAAGCCAGGGGATTGGTCAGTTGAGAATAGTCCAGTTGCAGGGGGATGGCGGGTTGATTAATAGCCATCGTGGTGACCACCTCGTTATTGGATGCATCGCGTGGAACACAACCATTCTGGTCTTTCATCTTAAGCGAATAGCTACCGGGAGGCAGGTTGTTCAGGGCAGCCTGGCTGCCTGCAAAAGGTACCCAGGTATAAACCGATTGCCCGGGGCCCTCATACCCTGCCTGGTAATTGCCCACTCCACCGGCAGCATTGATCCCGATGGCGCCATCGCTGCCCCCATAGCAGCGTACGTCGTTTTGCCGGTTGGCTGTATAGGTCAGCGGAGCCGGCGACACAATGCTGGTATTGGCTGTATGGGTGGGGCTGCCCGTGTAGGTGACATAAATGGGTGTTACGCTGACCGGGAAGACCCCGATCAAAGTAATGGTGTAATTACCTGCTTTTAAAGTTGCCGGCCAGGTATAGGAATTGTCTGCGGCCAGGGTGACGTTGTTCTGTGAAATTTGCCCATCACCGGTCGTCGTATTTTCAACAATGACGGTCAGGGACTCATCGGATCTCAGTGCCCGGTCGAATTGAACTTTCATGCTGCCATCATCCACTTTGTAACAACTATTAGGGAAGGGCGTCACCGATACGATATGAGGCGAGGACATACTGTTCTTCAGGGTGATGATATTGGAGTAATTGGCTCCGCAGCCATAATTTATCCTGATCTGGGTATTCGACGGAAAATTAGTGCCAAAGCTACCGCCATAGAGGTCTACTCCTGAAAAGCTGACGGAGGCGCTGCCTTGCAGGGCAAGGGGGAAATCATTCCAACTGGTCCCATCGAAATATTGCCAGCGATAATTCGAATTGGCATATCCTGTTGTAGCGGTGAGGCTGATCTTATCGGTTGCCGGTAAAAAATTATTACTGGCCCCCGGTACCGGTATCGAGATCCCGGAGGGATATATATCCAGCTGGACCTGGCTGTTAAAACCCGGAATGATGAAACTATTATCCGGCACATTCCTGTTAAACGGAAAACCCAGTTCGCGGGTGACCACATAATTCGTGTAATTGGCGCTGAAACATCCGGAAGCTGGCAGGTTGATGGTAGAATATCCTTTATAGGTGCCTCCGCATCCGTTCAGGGTTCCACCCCATTCCCTCTCCACGGACGATATCTGGATCGAATCCAGGTGAATATTATTATTATAGTTGAAGGTCTCCGTAAAATATTTGGGAAGACAGGCTCCTCCATCCAGGGATTCAATGGGTAACGTCCTGACGGTCCCATCGGAAAGGAATCCCTTTACCTGAAAATTATTACCGCAATCGCAGGCGTAACCATAGACATTGCTATATACGGAGACAGACATATTTACCGTATACTGCTGCGCCTGCGCCGTCACTCCATTCATGGTCATCCATAAGCCAAGTCCAAAAATTATCTTCTTCATACAGGAGGTTTAAAAGCTATAGTTATATCCCAGGGTAGCTACTATGCTATGGGTAGCCGCCTGGTTGGTAACATTCCGGTACTGTTGCACGACATCAAGTCCCAGATGTTGTCGCTTCCTGATCGCATACGCCGTACTCCACCGGATATTGAAAACGGAGCTTTGCGGGGACCCTGAACCGTTGCTGGTGTTGTAGGAGGTGGTGAAACCTGCTATGAGCTTCTTTTTTAACAACTTCGAGTTCAGCGCCAGCGTAGGTCCCAGAGTGGTGTATCCATTCCTGCCGATGGCATTATAGGAGCCGTTAAAGGCCGTCGTAAGGCTGACACTTTGAGGAACGAACAGGATATTATAGGACAGGGCCATATTATAGAAGAGAGAGCTATTGCCTGCGCTGACAACTCCTCCCTGCTGATCATAGGCATCCTGGAAGCTCAGGTTGAGGTTGACGCTCTGGCTCCTTCTCTTATCGTTGTTCATCATATAGTTGAGGTTCAGGTTGGCATTCTGGGACAATTGGGTATAATTCAGGGTATCGAGGTTCTGATATTGGGTCAGTTGATTGATATAGGCGAACTGGGGCCGGATATTCATATAGGTCTGGAAGTTGGAATAGCTGAGGCTGGTGCTGAGCCGCCTGGATGGGTTGAAACTAAGATTGACGGAACTGACCAGGCGGTGATTGGTGCCGGATTTGCTGTTGTCCAGGTTGTCCCTTTGCCAGCCAACGTTCGCGGCTATATTCGCTTTATTCCTGAAAAAGGGCCTGGCTATATTAACGGTGATATTCTCCAGGTCATTGGTAAAATAATAGGCTCCCAACGTGGTGTAGCCCGGGTCGACTCTTTCATAGCCTACGCCTATCAGGTTTTTGAGGAAGGTATAGTTCAGTTGTAGTTTGACGGCTTTATAATAGGAGGTGGAATTTCGGGCGGGCATGAGATGCTGCAAGAAATAACCGCTGCCGGCTGCATGGGCCGTCGTGTCGCGAATATCGCGGGTCAGGGCGCTGGTGGCATATTCTGCGGACAGTATCATGCCTTTTGCGGGTTTGATGGCGCCATTCCAGCTTATCACCAGGTTCTGCTGCGGGTAGATCTGCAGACTGTCGGGCTTGTATCTCAGCGAGCCGGAATCGTCTTTTGCTGCAAAAACGATCATCCCCAGGGTGTAGAGCGGTTGCTGATAAGTGATTTTAGCGCCGTAGCCCATACGCCGGTAAGCGGCCTGCGTGGTATGGTTGACGGTATCCATTTCCACAGCCCGCTGCAACCTTCCGTACATCGCGCTGAATTTGAAAGGGCCTTCCGGCGTGAGGTCCACCCCCAGTCCTGTGAACTGATAGCCACTGAGCGTATAGGGTGAAAAAGTCATGCTTACGTCCCCGATATGGCCGGTGACCCATTTGTAAGAGGGATGGAGGCTCAGACGATTAGGAACGGTGGGATAGCTATAGCCGGAGCCGGTATTCGTAAAATTGAAAGAAAAAGGCAGGTTGACCTGGCCTAGTATATTGAGGTTAAGGTTGCCGTTGATGAACCAGGCAAAGGGAGCCCGGCCGGAACCATCATTTCCATTATACAGGATGGTGCTGGCGGAGACGCCGCCATTTATTTTCAGGGGGTTGCCCTTGCCGAATAAATTTTTCAGGTGGGCCAGGTCAATGTTCTGAGCGACCGCATGGCCGCCTGTAAGCCCCAGCGATAATAATAAGGTGTATATAGTTTTATTCATAAGGTTCGGATCCTGTTAAAAAGCCCTTCGGTACGTGTTATGCTTTTGCTATGGCCGTTCTGTCACAGATTCTTCTGCACTTTTATATCTGCGATGATATAAGAATTCGTTCCATTCTGAACGAACTGCCTGATCTTAATAGCCCCTTTCCTTCCGTCATGGGCCTGGAATAAGACAATGCGGGGTACCGCCGTATTATCGAAATTATGCCAGTCGCCGGAAGTGCCATTTATATTGAGGCCCTGCAAGGGCCCGTCATTCGTCATATTATCAAAGTCCGTCGCACTCATTGCTATACCGCAGCCACATTGTTCCTGGGCATTGATAAAAACGGTGGGACTCACCTGCGGTATAGCCGTAAACGTGTAATTCTGCGCCGAATCAGGGGTAATAAATTTATTGTAGGTGAACGATGAATTAAGTCCAAAGAAGACGATATCGATCCATTTCCCTGCCGTATCCGGCTGATCATTCTTTGTAAACACCTTCCGGAGCCTGGTGGAGTACAAACAACCGACAGTAGACTGGGCTGTATTGATCCCCAGCTGTACGTTGGTCAACGTTCGCAGATTGGTATTGGGCAGCACCGTGATCGTTTGGGTGACAGACTGGCTGTTCTTGTCGTTGCCGGTCGTGAGGGTCGCCGTATAGGAGCCGGGCGTGGGGAAAAGGATAGAGGAAGAATCCGCCGTCGGGCTGCCGATGGTTGCGCCGGGGCAACTCCATTGGGTATGTAATCTGCTAATGGTCGTATTATGTAAGATAGCGTTCACAGGTGCCTGGTAGTCATCGTTGTCGGAGGAGGGGACGACGGTGAAAGAGGCAGAAAGGGCCGGGAGGACGGTGACTGTTTTAGTCAGGGTAAAAGTCTGTCTCCCGTTGCTGACCTGTAACGTGATGGTATGCGTACCAGCCGAGTCGAACTGCACGACAGGTGGATTGGCTTGAGTGGAAGAGGATGGGGTACCTCCCTGGAAGGTCCAGTTATAGGAGGAGGCGCCGATCGTTCTGTTCGTAATGGTGACCTGCACCGGGGCGAAATAGTTGACGGCGACAGTGGTGTCGAAACCGATCTGCACGGAACTGTCCAGGTGAAGGGTGAATTGTTGCGACTTCCGTTCATCCGTGTTCCAGGCTTCGAGGGTGACCGTATAGTCGCCGGCCTTTGAGAAGACCACGGTACCGGGGTCTCTTTTATTGGATTCAGCCGGGTCGCCTCCGGGGAATACCCATTTAAAGCTGTCTGCTCCGCTGGTGTTATTGGTGAAAGCCACTTTCACGGGTACGGTGAACAGGTTCCCGAGGACCGAGTCGGTGACGGCTATGTTCACGGGCATGGGCTGTCCTTTTTTGTAGCAGGAGGGAGCCAGGGTCATGATCATCAGCAATATACTGCCGGAGAGATAATGGATCGGTCTCATAGAGTAACGGGTCGGTTTCATAGAATACAGATCAACAGATCGGGTTGTAAAGCGTGGAAGTTAATAGGTTGCTTTTTTAGGCCTTGCATCTTCCCCTGCCTGATATTTCCACATATTTACACCATATGTCGTTTTACAATAGTTTTCGGCATCCGCCTTTGTTCCTAATTTTTTCAGTAGCCAGCGGGTATCATCCGATAAAATGGGGTATATCCCCGCAACCTGCCCCACCTCTTTTCCGCTCTTTTTAAAATCCCAGACCCTTCTGACCTCGTAAAAATTGTTCTTATCGGGATCTACTGTATACCTTTTATCGTTGGTAAAAAAGATCAGTTCATAGTAGGCATCGAAAGGTGCATTGTGCATACATTTAATCAGCGCCCCTCTTTCCAGCAGGCTTTTGCCTTGTGAAGACTGGAGGCCGTTATATAAGGAATATAGTCTATACTTTCCGCCTTGTAAGGTATCGCTGATCAGCGCGATCGTATTCATATTCTCAACACCAAATTGTACAAACCTTGTCCACATTGTATTCCAAGGATCCCTGGTCAGGCTGTAGGGTAACCGCAAGCGGGCCGCCGACTCCAACTGAATATTGCCGCTTACCCCCTGTAATGCACGGAATTGACCTCCTGTACCGGATGCATACACTAAAAACCGGGTATCGAAGTCATATAAGCTATCTTTTAAGGGCAGATTGAAGGTATCTTTTTCCCCCTGCCAGGTATAGAGCTGAACCAGCCGGTAGGGATGTTTTCTTTCAACCTGGTAGAAAGTACAATCGCCTAATAAAAACCGTTTTATATCCACGTCAAGACACCATGACTTACTTCTCCTGATAGAGTCGGGGATGTTCAGCAGGTCCCGCCATTGTAAATATTCGGGATTC
>Ga0307511_10004145_pt1 | contig 14804 bp, 9 predicted proteins | sample 13_EM_MG_FD_200266 | JGI IMG/M metagenome (GOLD analysis project Ga0307511, IMG submission 200266) | Populus trichocarpa ectomycorrhiza microbial communities from riparian zone in the Pacific Northwest, United States - 13_EM | ecosystem: Host-associated > Plants > Roots > Unclassified | place... | reverse complement strand
CTCTGGATCTTGGGACAACACAGTCAGACTGTGGGATACGTTGACAGGAAAGGCATGTGGAGTCCTTGAAGGCCATACCGATTCCATCTATTCAGTTGTGTTTTCGCCTGATGGGAAGCTTGTTGCCTCTGGATCTGAGGACAACACAGTCAGACTGTGGGATACGTTGACAGGAAAGGCATGTGGAGTCCTTGAAGGCCATACCGGTTACATCTCTTCAGTTGTGTTTTCGCCTGATGGGAAGCTTGTTGCCTCTGGATCTGGGGACAACACAGTCAGACTGTGGGATACGTTGACAGGAAAGGCATGTGGAGTCCTTGAAGGCCATACCGGTTACATCTCTTCAGTTGTGTTTTCGCCTGATGGGAAGCTTGTTGCCTCTGGATCTGAGGACAACACAGTCAGACTGTGGGATACGTTGACAGGAAAGGCATGTGGAGTCCTTGAAGGCCATACCGGTTACATCTATTCAGTTGTGTTTTCGCCTGATGGGAAGCTTGTTGCCTCTGGATCTGAGGACAACACAGTCAGACTGTGGGATACGTTGACAGGAAAGGCATGTGGAGTCCTTGAAGGCCATACCGTTTCCATCTCTTCAGTTGTGTTTTCGCCTGATGGGAAGCTTGTTGCCTCTGGATCTTGGGACAACACAGTCAGACTGTGGGATACGTTGACAGGAAAGGCATGTGGAGTCCTTGAAGGCCATACCGGTTACATCTATTCAGTTGTGTTTTCGCCTGATGGGAAGCTTGTTGCCTCTGGATCTGAGGACAACACAGTCAGACTGTGGGATACCACCAAGAAAACAACCATCGCAATCATAGACATGGACGGGCTCATTACAGAGATGCAATTTTCCATTGATGGGACATATATACATACTAATCAAGGCTCATTTGAGCTCAAATCGTACATTCGTAGTACTTGCACTCCAGAGCTGGCAATACCAACCGGTTTGCTTCATGTCACTGATCAATGGATCACATGGAATATGAAGAACCTTCTCCGGCTTCCTTATGACTACCGACCGACTTCGTCTGCGGTACATGGTAGTCATCTTGTCGTAGGATCTCAATCTGGGCGAATTACAATTGTATCTGTTGATTCTGCTGCTCTGCCTCCTGCCTATTTGAATTATAATCCCACGTCCGTTATTATTACAGGTGAGGGCTCTCTGCGCCGATACGATAAAGCGTCTGATGAGAATTGATGGACTAATTCACTAGTTGATTGTGAAGATGAAAATCAATTGGAGAGTTAATGAGTGGGGCCGTAGCTAGGCTTTGTTGGAAAATCAGATATGTATTGGATCGGGAACAGGTAGCATACTATAGAATAGTGGAATTGGACATTGGTGTGTTTTGGGCTCATTTGGATACAATCAATGGAGAGAAGCATTTTGACGAGTTCGTGATCACAATTCTCCTTTGTTTCCATTTATTTGTTTTGTTTTTGTTCCCTTCCCATGTTTTGATTCCCTTTCTGTTTTTGCTTTTGAACCCGGTCTATCAACGCACAGTGAAGAGAGGGGAGGATGAAGAGAGGGGAGATAGGCAGAGCATGCAAAATTACGAGAAGGCATATACTATACCCACGAATCTCATTTATTAATATTTTCATTTCGCTTCACTCATTCCCCTTTTATTATTTAGTTTTGCTATTTGTCTTGTTTTCCTGTCCCTTTAGTGACTCAAGTCTACCTCAGCTCGCTCGCCAGTAGGTCCAATTTCCCCGCCATGTCATTTAGATAATTCGATGTATGAAGTTTTTTTCAAAAGAGAGCATTTATACTGCCAATAAGGCAGGGTCTTTGTTTTCCATGAAGATTGCCCCAATGATTTTTCCTTTGGTTTCAAAACGGATATTATGGCTCGGGGGTAGTTTCTATCTCTAACACCGTCCAGTCGGCCAGCAGTGGTGTATTACTGCTTCTTCTTTCATCTCCAATGCCGGTGAGATAGTCTCGTATACCGAAACATAAGGGTCTGATGTTCTTCGCTTTTTTAGTTTCATGCACGCTCTATAGATGCACACTCCTATGTAGGCGGCAACAGGCAGTGTTATTCTTGTAGCGCGCAATCTATGTTTGCTGCAGATAAATGACCCCTTTAGAAAATGTAACGTACACACCCTTGCACTTACCCTGAATCTACCCTACTTTTTCATAGCTAGTTACCCTAAACCCGCAGCACCAATCTCAATGATAATCGAAAACTCTTGAGTTTAGGAATAAGTTATTATTTTATTTTGGGGGGGTTATCTCCTACTTCCCAATTAGCCTATTAGCAGCCTAATCTCGACCTATTCCTAAGTTCAATATCAATATCCAGGTATATCGTAGGTATTGGTAAAGTAGTAACATCAAATAAAATAGTATACCCTGTAGACTTACCGGGGAGGCTATTTTATAAGATAGTATTCACTGGCACAGTTTGCAGATAGGATTTGTACAAGGCAGCTATCTTATTCTTCAATACTTACAGTCCACTTACTCAATGAGCCCATCCTCAAGTTACTAAATGTAAACGAACTGAGGCCGACGGAGATATCTATGGATCGGAAGCTAGCTGGGATTAACATATTACTCGGTTTCATCGAAACATTACATACATAAGCTCACATATACTATGCTGGTATGCACCGGTTGCTGTAAACAATAGATTATTTCAACACAAGATATCCCATAATGCAGGGACTATGTCCCGTTTCCCCTATCAACCCAGAATCTAAAATTCCTGATTCCACCTGAAAAAGATCCCCTCAGGGGTAAGGTCTTTACGCGAGGGTTCTCGGGATTCTATAGCCGAACTTTACCTGCAGGTTAAATACATCCAGTACATGCACTTTTTGCACTAGCACAGAGTACCTGGAACAAACTCTAAAGGTAGGTGCAGCCAGACTACCATCTCTACCTCCTGTATTAACTAGAAAGCTGACAATGCATGGTACGGTGGTTAACATCTGTGTGCCTTAGGCTCCCCACCTAATTCTGGAGTAACCCAAAAGACAGTTCCACCAACAGGGGATGGCAGGCAGTGCATAAAAAGCCCTGAGATAAAAACTCTTATTTCGTATGCCATCAAGGCGGGGAGTAGCTTCAGAATGCACCAACACAGTATAGGGACACAAGCACGAGCCATAGTCCTACATGCGGCCCCAGAAAAGTACGAGCCCGGTCAGATGCACTGCTGGATCGAGGAAGACAACAAAGGAGAAGCCCAAATCCTGGGAATCCGTTTACTAACACAAGAACACAGAAGGACGGGGAAGTTGGCGCCGTTGCTGGTTACCTACATGAAAGAAGGATCAATCTCAACCAGGGGTTTCGCATGGGATGGAAACTCTTCCGCACTACAGCGTATGACTGGGACAAATGAGGTTTCGTGTAGAGTTTAATTACCAGAGGTTTTTTCTTTTTTCTCTCGACTCGAGCTTTGTACGATTTTTACCGGCGAGCTATGATGAATTGTTTCTCTACTTGAGCTGGATCTTTCCACTGGTGCGTTGAGGGATGATCGAATTTTTGAACGTTCTCGGGGCCATAGGGACCATTTCTTTCTCTCTGCTGGTCGTGTAGATTAACTTGTACGTACCTTGAATCCACTCGGGTTTCCGGGTGGCTCCCCTACGGATGTACATACGAGTAATGAGTTCCAAAAAAAAAGAAAAGGGCGGGGGTAGAGACGGCTGCCTTGTAGATAGTTATCTACCTATTCTGCCAAATTGGATGGAGAGGGAACCCTATTGATATCTACTAGATCCGCCCCCCCATACAAAACATCCGCGCTTCGGACCAGTCCTCGATTGGAGGAGGTTGTGCCGGCCAGAGTACGTCCCTCGCCCTCACTAGTGTTCTTTGGTTATTGGTAGCGAGTTCAGGGTAATATTAACTGTGATATATAATTTCCCAATGCAGCACGCGTTGCAACTATTCGCCTTACAATTGAGGATTCCCTAGCTATTGTTAGGGCTAGAATTTAGTGTCGTATTGCAATATATGGGACGAAAGATGTAAGTACTATATGTGACAGAAAGAAAAAGATTAAAAAAGGTGGAATGGTGGGCCCCGGGATATCTGTATGCATAGGTGCATATAACATGGTCGTGATAATCTAGACTTAGTTATATCCCATGGGGTATGAAGGATCTACGGAATATTAAGAGAAACCATCTGACTTGATCGATTCGGCAATCTATCTCCAGGCAACCAAGGAAGTCACACTGTAGCTAGTGGTACGAGGCTATGCACTTGTCGCCTACCTAGTATTTATATATACACACCTCTATGCACTCCATTACCTCCAACCATGAATTAATTGGCCCTACCGGTAGTGGATACCCAGAAACCCAGTCGAAGCTTCAAGAGCCCATTCCATTCCTCGACACTGGCAATCCTACTAGTACCATTTCAATCTAGTAAATTTTGCTTTTCCTATCGCTCATTAACTGAATGAAGTCCGAGTATAGTGAGAACAGTAGGGCGTGATGATAGTTGCAGTTATGATTTGCGGGGTTTGGCATGGGCGGTGGTTTTTGCAACACGTTGGAAGGTTGGTACATCTGGATCCGAAGTGCCGTAGTAATTTGATAGTAAGAAAGCACTTGATGGCAAGGCAGTACTGAATAGTAAGACTATGAGGACGCCTGCCGAGGTTTGAAGAGGTCAGGCCCTTCTAAGTAAGAATGGTACATTGCCCGACTAGGCAACAAAGACACCTTGAAACAACTGGGAGCCCGGAGGCTATTGGTCTATGTTGATGCTAGGTTCAGAACAATTCAGTATATTAGTTATATTCAAGCAAGCAATGCCAACTCTTGCACAATAAGGTAATGCAGCTGGTAAATGGAAGCAGTTAGCAGGCGGTCAGTTGGGGAGGCAGGCGGTGAAGGGGAAATAGGTACGGGACTGGGTGAGATAGTATAAGGCTGCAACCAGGCTAGATGATATGATATTTTGTAGATAACTGGTGGTTACATACGGATGACTCAGCACTTCCACCCCAAACTTCACCTCCCCCATCTCTGTAATTCCCTTGCATGTACACATGTACATCAGGCCTATGAACTTTTTACGCTCTGGCAACTAAGGTGGTATCGTACAGCCTTGTGTGTATTTATAGGTCTCTTCTATTCCCTGTCTCAAAGCTCATTTATACTACAGCGCAACGTGCATTCACCGATTACATACTCCCGATGGTGTACAGCCCTTTCTGGGCTGCCTGAAGATCCCAGCAAGTCAGCTGCGAGCTTCAGATACAATTTGATACGACTGGAATTGACATAATGAATGAAGCCACACTCCGAATATATCTACTCTTTTTCTAGCAGCCACAGCTCTTTGTACAAGAACTCCATCGTCATCCGGCCTCAGAAATGTAAGGAATACACTCTACCGATCACACCCGAGATGTTGGGACATGATGTAGGCATTATGGGCATGAGCCGCTATAATGCCGGAAGTATGAGATGTTGGGACATGAGAACCGCCAGAAGCCTATATTATGGTGAAAAGCATATAATGCCGGAAGTATATGTTGGGACATGATGTATGCAACAGAAGATCACGTGTAGGACATATTCATGTATATATATGGTGGTAAAGACCACCGATAAATAAGACAATTCAATCAATCCTTCTATCGCAAGTCTATGAAACCTATGCTTCCGCTCATACCTTAACAAGAAATACATTTACGGAAACTACGGCTGAGGCCCCGTAAACTTTGCCTTGAGATCAAGGTCTGGGGGCATCTTGGGTGCATCAAGAGTATCCTGAATTAACTTGGGTATCCGTGGAATTTAAGGTTCCACCTGCAAATAGAACATTTATGGAGTTCAACAGGGGCCCAGAAAAGAGGATGCACAGATAGATGAATGCTTGGCTTGGATCAGGACTCATCACTTTACTGGGAAGCATGCAGCTTCATTCTGTTGCCGGCAATACCTCCTTCCTTAATTACACGTTTGGAGAAGACACCTCAAAGTATTTCCTCAAGGGAACAACAGATATATAGTTCTCCCAGCTCGATACGTCAGAGATTTCAACGCGCATAGCGGAATACAATTTGCAATGTAGCTGAAGAAGGAGGTCAAAGAAGCTGATTGCAGACAGCCAATCATTGCACTGATAGCAACTAATGCCTTCTCCAATTAACTCGTAGTGGTCAGTTGTAGGGGCATTTCATTACCTGGACGTTGGGGCAAAGATTCTCTGCTCTGATCCGGGGAACTATTGTGAAGACAACCGAGAAAAGTATCTCTTTGATAAAAAACAAATCATGCAATATGCGTGGTCTCAGAATTCAACTGCCCTTTCTTCTTCCACATCCCTATTTTAATCTATCACTATCAGGGAAAGGCCAGGTTTCCTCACTGCTGTACGCGTTAATCCATCTTGAGAGGATATGTTCCCCACAAACCAGAGACCTTAGGTACGGGTGTCCGGAGGTCACTGACTTGAATACCACGGCATCGTTACAAAATGCCGACTCCTACACTTTTTATGCAAAAGGCATGTGCCTAGCATCTCCTACTTGCGTCTCCTACTTGCGCCCACAATATCTGACTACTGCGGGTGGGAGTTGTGCAGGTGGCTCCGTTAGTTTGGGGATATATGATTGGGTTTTGCTTCCATCCACGCACAAAAGTGCTTTCGTTGCACGCCGCATGCTAACCGGCGCTAAAGAATTGACCATTGCTCAAAAAGAAGATATTTACAATTGTTTGGGGGCATTTAACTTGTTTACGCCAAAATTATCTTCAGTTGAAATCACCATGCCCACCAGACTGCAGAAGTGTGCACCGCCCAAAGCTAGGATATTTACTGAACTAGGCACTATACGGGGGAGTTTGTTGGGGGGCAATAGATATAGAGCAGCAGAACGCTGGGAGTGTCGGGGAAATCCAGTTCAGGGTAAACCTACTCATCAGGTGCTCTCTTTGGATAATCTAGTCTAGGCTGCCCTTTTGTAATTTCCTTTCTTTATCCTAGACCACCACAATCACATTCACATACACATACACATACACATCCCATCCCTCATGAGTGGAACTACCCTATAATGACATTAGGAATGAAAAAACCTTTTTGGCTAGGAGTTCATGCGGAGCTATTACGAATATGTATAAATTTTACTAGTATGTGAGGTAGGTATTGAGATTGGCTTTCTCGGATATACTCTCCTGCTGAGTGTATTACACATGGATAACCAGGATCATAGAACCCCAATGTAGTCGATTGTGGCAAGTATCCATTTCACTATATACTTACCACCCCCACCCCCACCCAAAGCGAAAAAGTGTTCTATGTACCGACTAAGGATATTCAGTTAAGAGTACTGACCGTAGGTACAGCATTTTTGTTCGCACTCCGCTCGTCAAGTTTTGACGAGTAGACCTGACCCCGTAACCATCCACACCACCCCAGTGTGGAGGAGACGGAGGGCGTCTCTTCGGGGATCCCGTGGGGAGCAAAAATTGGTAATACACCTGCTAAAGGGTGTATTTCATCAGTGGGCCTTTCCAACTGAATCTTTCCACTGGCGCGAGCGAGGGTGAAGGGGGTTATTGTACTTTCCGTGGGGCTGTACGGTCCAGCCCTCTTTCTCTGCCGGTCGTGCAGATTAACTTGTACGAACCATGAATCCAGTCGGAACCCCGACTGGCTCGTCATACGCCCCCTATGGATGTGCATACGAGTACTGAGTTTCAAAATATATAAAAAATCAGCGCCCCCCCCCAAAAAAAAGAACCTGTGATATCAGGGTAATGTCAGGGTAATATCAGGGGTGACCACCAACTAACCATTCACCGTCTTGATTTAAACCCCGTCCAAAAAAAAAAAAAAACAAGCAGTAAAACACACATCATCATCACCATCATCATCATCATAAGGGAAACGTGCTCACTCTAGGCACCGGTACTCCTCGCTTCAGTAACGATTTCCCTTCTCTCAAATAATTTGATCTTTTCTATATATAGCTCGCGCCGGGGACGGCAGGGTTAACTTTGCCAACCTCGGGTGGATCGTCCGTCATACGTACCATACGGGTGTTGCATACGAGTACTGTGAGTTTGTTTTTAAAAAAAAAATGCTAAAAAAAATAAGGTACTGGTACATTATACATATACATGTAGATATTTATATTAGGGTAATTCCAACTCGCGTATAATAGGATATGAGGGCAAACTTCGTATACATGCAATTTGCAATCATAAAACTCAAACAGCAGAAAATTCACTTGCTAGGTATGTATGATATTTTTGATATCAGGGTAACTCCAAGCCGCCCTAACTAACCTAATTCCCAACAAAACCCAAACACAATGAATACCATCCGCAATATCTATGCATGCATATGTATAGGGAGGGGTACCATTAAAGAATAAAACAACAAAAAACTCGAATTACAATATACACAAAGTAACAACCCATATGAATCCCTATTACCCCCCTGTTTACCCATCCCTAGTTATTCCCAATGTCCTCAACCCTAAACTATCCACACAGAATAGAAGAATATACAACGAGACAAAGATTCAATTACTTTAACACATTACAAGAACAGAACATCAAAAAACGATAACAATGTCCCACATACAAGCAAAAACGTAGACTCACCCCCCCATGACCTTGCCTGAGTAATAAGAAAACAGCAGAGAGAAGATGTATGGTATGGTATGTATGGTATAGCCATTCATGGGCGGAAAAAAAACTGCCAATATCAAAACAAAAAGGGAGCAAAGTACTCAAAAAAACACTATCACAATAAAACACTATCAATATCATTAGCATCCATTCCCATCATCCTAAAAGGAAAACCATGGGCCTATCTAGTCCCATTACGCCAATTTACAACCCACTCCCACTATTCACTGGACTAATCACCTCCCTCTTATCTCCCCTCAAACTCCCCCCTGCTCCTTCCCTCTCTTTCCTAATCCTTCGTTCCTCCCTCTCCCTCTCCTTCCTCTCCCTCCTCTCCTCCCTAGTTTCCTCCTGCCCATTCGCCCCTCTATGCCTACTTACCCCCCTCTCCCTCCTCGCCTGGGTGTGATCTTGTATAAATCCCTCTGGGAGGGGAGCACGACTACGACTAACCCCCCTCTCTCTCATGCTCTGGCTCCGGAATTCCTGTTCCTCGGGATTTGGGCCCCGGGGGCGACTTACTCCTGGGCCACCTTCTGAACTGGGACCAGCGATTGGGATGGCAGAGGAGGAGGAGGAGAGCATTGGAGCAGGAGCGCGGTGGCGACTGCGGGAGGACTTTCTGGGCTTGTGTTCGGCTCCTGCTGCTGCGACAGAACCCCTTCGTTCGCGGGGCTCACGTCCGCGTACGCTTCCCGTGTTGGAGGCGTTAGTACTTGCGTGCTGAGATACGGTCGGTTGTGGTTGCTGGGTCGTCTGCTGGGTTGGTTGATCCTCCCTCTTGACATCTTCGATGCTCAACCTCTCCTTGACGCCCTCGACTCCGGGTACATCGAGACCAGACCATCTCTCCCTTTCCCGTTCTAATTCCTTTTTCAAAGCTTCTTTCTCCTGGAGTTCTTCTTCGATTCTACGCTTTGCGCCACTGCGATCGATAATCCTTGCTTCACGCTCACTCTTGAGCCTCCTTTCAAGCTCACGGAGACGATGGATCCATCGTTTCTGAGTAACGGGATCGGTGCCGTCACCAAGTTCGCCAGCAGCTTGTGCATCGTCTTGTGGCTCCGTGACAATAACCGAGGTGTTTGTTGCAGCTGTAGAGGTCACAGGACGGGATTGTGGTGTTGCAGGGGTACTGTTATTGCTAGCCGCCGGTGGAGGAGTAGCAGTCGCCGCAGGTGGCTTCGACGAGCGAGTGAATGCCCCTGCAATCAACTCACGAGCCTTTGAAGTCGTCGATTTCGTAGCAGGTTTTTCTGTTGTATGAGTAGTCGTGGTATTAGTTCGCTGAATTGACTCAGGAACATTTTTACTACTGCTGCTACCAGCTCCCCTAGCGTTGGGGGGAACATTGCTGTTGTCTGATTTATTCACTGCAGCGTCAAACACTTGACTCAATCTCTCGACATTCGGCACCCCCGATTTCCTCCTCGCCTCCTTCACGTGTTGGGGTGGAGTCCCAGTGACGTTTCCACCCAGTTTCACCATTTCTGCCCTTAATAACCTATTCTCGGTTCTCAACTTTGCCACTTCAGTGCGGACTGCTGCAGACTCTCCAAGACCCCCCCTAACCAGTGTTTCCAATCTCTCGAGTCTTCTCGTTCGACTCTCAAGGGCTGACTCCAGAAGTTGATACTCCTTCATTAGGTCCCTGTCGACTTGCTTGACCCTGGCCCCGAACTGCGTAATGACAGTCTCAACAGCCTTGACTCCATTCATCATGTGCCTAGAAAACGCAACAAATGCCTGAGCAACCGCAGACTCCATAGACAGCTTTCCCTGCTGCGCTCCCGCCACAGAGACAGCAGTAGTCACATGGGAGTGCCGATGAGCGAATTCCGGTCCCGGAAGCACCGAGATACGGGACCATACCGCCGCAAGAAGAGCGTTCCTTTCTGAAACCTGATCGCGAAGTCTGTTCTCGTCGTTCTGGAAAGTCCTAACTTCACGGTTGCGAGTTCGTTCCAGTTCCTTATACTGAATTTCAGTTTGGCTTAGCTTTTGACGGTGGTGTTGGTTCTTATGCTCCAAGCTGTCAACTTCTTTCTTGGTTTGCTTGCGATCGTTGCGCTCTCTCTCGAGGATCTCGCTGAGCTTCTTTGTCTCCATAGCCTTTAATTACATCATAAGCACATGCAATGAATAAACCTTGATATTATCACAGAATTACATACCATTGACTCGAGCATACTCTCTCTATCTCTGAGAGTCCTCTCTCTTTCCCCAAGTCTTCTCTTCGTAGAATCGAGCTCCTCAAGTGTGGCGTCAAGCTGAGCTTGCAACTTCGTAATTGACTATCACCGTTACCTCCTTAGCACAGTCATTCTAGCCAGCAGTGGAAGTTTCACTTTTAGATACTCACCTCTAACAAATTCTCCTTCGTCCCAGTAACATCGCCCAATGCCTCTCGCAATGCCCCTTCTACTTCCTCAAGCCTATCACGCCATTGTTGCGCTTCCCCTTCGCGCTTAGCGATGGTCTTACGGAGACGTCGCACCTCATCGTCCTTTTGAAAGATATCCTGTAGTTGGGTGTTAGTAAAAGTAATCCCAATAAAAGAGGGATAATCGTAGGGAACCATGGAGAGGTGGTCATCTGAAAATTAGTCCAGAGTGGGGGAGTATCCAGGAGGTAGAAGGAATGGAGAAATGGAATGGGAGGATAATGACAGGAAAGAGTATGATGAGAGAAAATATATGGTAAAGAAGAAAAAAGAAATACATAGAAATTAGTTGACAAAATGAAACAGATATTAGTCAAAAATGCTAAAGCACTACAATCCAAAGTCCACACACAATATTCACACAAGTAGCCATCACAGCCATCCTACCCTCTTCACTTCTTACATGACAACACAGTCTCTGTCCCTCGGCGCTCCCACTCCGCCTCTCCCAAATCCCCCCTTTCCAATACTATAGTAAGACTCGCTTACCTTCTCGCGATCACTCAACTTTCTTTCCAGTTCCTTGACGCCTTCGCTATCCCCAGTACGGCGCTCCCTCTCCTTTTCTGTTCTTCGCTTCTCCTCCCCGCATCTGCGCTCCCAGTCCTTTGCCCGTTCCCGCTCCTCTCGGACTTGTTCTTCCACTTTGTTAAGGTTAGTCTCGAGCTGACCAATCTTGATCTTGTCCCCGTCAAGTTCTTCATTCAAGAAGGTAATCTGTCCTTGCGCACTCTCGAGCTGTACATTGAGGCGCTGTGAATTAGCTTCCTCCTCCCCGAACTTCTTCTCAGCTCTCTCAATCTCTTGTTCGAGGTCGGCCTTCTCTTGCTCGAGTCCGTTGACCTTCTCTTGTAAAACGACTGCCTTATCCTCCATGGCGACTGCATGATCGCTCACATCCCGTATCTCTCGTTGCAATGCATCGTAATCCTCTTGCAATGCTGCGCAATCATCTATTTTCTGAGACAAAGCCTTCTTATACTCTTCAACCTCCTCTCTCAGAGTAATGATCTGAATCTCCAGGCGTTCCAGCTCTTCCTCCGCTTCATCTCGTAGATCATCAAAATCGATTGACTTCTGCTCATACAAACCAAGAAGCTCGTCCCGCTCTCGAGTAAGATCACCAATAACATCTTCTAGGTCACGCTGATTATTCGTAAGTAGCGTGATCTCCCGCTCATAGGCGAGCTGCCTCTGCTCGTTCGAGACATCCATCTCCTGCAGCTCTCGTATAGCGGAGCCAAGTTGTAACTCCAAATCGGCTTTGGCGATCTTTAACTCGGAGATTTTGTCACGTAGGGCACCGTTGACATTTTCCATATTTTCGCGCTCTTCTTCATCGAGTGCTGTAGATGATCCAGCGAAACTATTCCTAGAGGCCGATCGTTCTGTCCCTATATTATTGAATTCAATTGGCAACAATTCGAAATTGAAGTGCGGAGCGAGAAATACGTACCATCCCCATGGTGCAAGTGCTGAAACCTCAGACCAAGCTGATCTGCCATACTCGCGCTCGAGCCTGCAGTTCTAAGAGAGCCATGTGACCTCATATTGAGCTTCAGATCCTCGATTTCCTGATATAATTGATCACGTTCCTTATTCCGTGTAGTGAGCATGCTCGTTTGTGCACCATTTTCCCTTCTAAGTTCGTCATTTTCTGCGAGAAGCCTGTCCATTATATCAACAGTGTTGACGTTCTGATGATTACCGACTCTCGAATTATTAGTAGCCGTAATATTACTACCGCCAGTATCCGAGTGCGAAGTTGTCGAGGGTCTTCTATCCATTGAAGGTGGATGGAGGTTGTTGTTCGACTCCTGCTGCGCACTGAGCTGTCGCCTCAGCTGCTCCACTTCCTTCATAAGCTCATCGTTGTGTGCATTCGTCTTCTCAGTCTGCAGTCTGGCATTTTCAACCATTTCCTTCATTATATCCACAACATCATCAACTGGTTGACCTGACGCTACGACGGCGTCCAACTCAATCTTCCGCTTCAGACGTTCGATCTCCACCTCGTAACGCTCGCATCTTTCCCTCAACTCGTATATTTCCACATCCCTCCCCGAGTCGCCATGCTCACCATCCTCCCCTTCAGTATCGTCCCCGGCGCCTTTTGCACCAGCAGCTTTCAGCTCCTTTATCTGCCGTTTCAGAAGCTTAATCTCCTTCTTTGCGCCAGCCAATTGCACCTTTAAGTCTACATTCTCCTGGCGTAGGCTATCCATTCCTTCTTCACTAGTATTCTGTAGTTTTTGATCCAAGAAAAAGCATCTTAACTTTAGATCAAATACCTGCTTGTGGAGCTTGTCAATGACCGCATTCTGTTCCTTGAGTGTCATATCCTTTCCAGGCGTCTTGGCCTCCTGTTTACCATAACGCTCCAGTTGCAGCTTTGTCGTAGAGGCAGGGTATGGCCTATTCTCCCTGGCGTAGAACTCTTTAGCAACGGTTGCCGGAATCTGAATTTCTGACACACGAGCACTAATCGCCGTCATCGACGGGTTCGGCAACCTAGGCTTCTGTTTCGGCGTCCTGGGCTCTATTGGGCTCTCTTGTGGAAGGGGAACCTTTGCTGGTTCGACGTCAGAGCCATGCTCCGAATCAGTGTCAGGCCCGAGTGCTGTTTCTGGTGGCAGAGGAGGGTTTTCTCGGCCATCGTCCGAGTCCTTTCCATCATCGTCGACTCCGCTCTTAACTTCAGTAACTGGATCAAGATGAGGCCTACTTCCCCTCCTAACTGGACCACCTGTAGTCTCAGCCACCATGCTCGGCGCCAAACCGGTAACACCAGATGCGATGGACCCCAAACTTGTAGACCTAGACAATGGACCGCCAAAGTTCTCCATATCCCCCTTAGAGTCATAGAAATCTCGGCTACCATCTCGTTCCTCGGATAAATACCTATCCACAGAATCCTTCCTTACATTTCGTCCCCTGATATCCTCCTTAATTGGCGAGCCTTCTCGAGCCTTCCCTTTCTCGAGTTTTCCAGTCTTAGCTCCGAGGAGAGTCGATGCATTATCCTCATTCTCATCCTCTTGCTCGTCATTTCTATATGCATTTGAATGCACTGAGCTAATCGAGCTTCTTGTGGAGCTTTGTCTCGATCGAAGAAATTTTGACTTCCTCCCAGTACTTCTCGTACTTGTAGTCGATTCTGACCTATGCAACCTCCCAGACAACGGAGGTCGCTCTACCGGTGACTCTTGTTTATCCGAGCCATAGCTCTTCTGAAGCTTCCTCCTGGTCTGAGCCGATATTATAGGCGAAGACGGGGCAAATTCTGTATCTGAGCTCGGCTGGTGCTGAGGAAGTGGAGATGACATGTCGAAGCTGTCTGATGATGGTAGATTCGGGATACTCTCAACATTCTTACTCCGTGATTTCGAATCAGAGGGTGCGTGAGTGTAGCTTCTCTCGAGCCTCCGCTGAGTCGATCGAGAATTGATGCGACTAAGTGGAGGCAAAGGTGGAGGGGGTATGTCCCCCAACTGTTTCAGCTTATTAGAGTTCGACACGTTACTCAGCACCGATGGAGAATTGGTGTTGGAGACAATGATGCTCCTGAAGAATGACTTTCGCGACTTCAGCGACGGCGTCTGTTCCGGATGAATCATGGAAAAATCATCAAAATCCTCATCATCTTCTTGTCCGAATGACGAATCAGCTTTTCTGAAGTTGCTGGCACCTTTTAGCAGACTGGTAGTTGATACCC
>Ga0307511_10004143_pt1 | contig 14809 bp, 17 predicted proteins | sample 13_EM_MG_FD_200266 | JGI IMG/M metagenome (GOLD analysis project Ga0307511, IMG submission 200266) | Populus trichocarpa ectomycorrhiza microbial communities from riparian zone in the Pacific Northwest, United States - 13_EM | ecosystem: Host-associated > Plants > Roots > Unclassified | place... | reverse complement strand
CAGGTCGGTCCCCCGAGCGACACCCCCCCGAGCGACACCCCCCCGAGCGACACCCCCCCGAGCGACACCCCAGTTGCCCGCCAGATTGGCCCCCCGAGCGGCCCCCGCTAGATCGGTCCCCCAACCGACCACCCAGCCGGCTGCAAACTCGAGCCCCCAAGCATCAACTTCTCAATCGACCGTTAAACCGACCCCTCAAGTGATCTTCCAACCTGCCTATATACCAACCCACCAAGCTGCTGCCTCCCAGGCTGCCCCACAAGCTGTCCCCCAAGCTGCCCCCCAAGCTGCCTTACAGTCAGCGTTGTCGGAGGAAGACCTGGAATTTGACGGGCCCCCAACTCCTCCACGGTCGACATCTGGTCCACGGTCACGGCGCTCAGAGAAGAAGCGTGACCTGAATGCCATGCTAAGGCAAGCGCTTGACGACAGACAAGCTGCTGACGGAGAGCTTGCCTTGAAGAGGCAAAGAGCGGAAATAGATGCTCAGAGGGAAAGGATAGCAGCCGAGGAGAGGATAGCTGAAATTCATAGAGATGCGCAGATCAAGCAAGCAGAATCCATTGCTCGCATTCAGGCCGATGCACAGATCAAACAAGCAGAGATCTTTGCTCGAGTCATGGAGAAAATGGTTGCTGTTATCAAAGGTACCGTGGGAGGTGCCGCGGGAGATGCTGCTGAAGATGCTGCCGGGGGTTCAGTATGAGCCATTATAAGGCTATGTAGTTTATCTTGATGCTTTATTGTTTCTGTATTGTTTCTGTATTGCTTCTATTGCTTCTGTATTAGCCTCTTGTTCTGTATCGTTATTTTAGTAAATATTTTCTGTTGCCTCGAGCCTGTTGCCCCAAGACCATTATCTGCTGTTGCCATCCCCCTTCCTCCTGATGTCCCAGGCATGCTGCTGGTGATGCTGTATGAAACATGTAAAGTTGTTGGAATTTGTCTCATGAGTTGAACCGGATTCGTTCTGGCAATATCCATTCGTCGATTAATTATGCTCCATATTTCTGTTATGTTATCTATTCCTGCAATGTACATACCTATTGATAACCTGTTCTCGTGTTTTGATCACCCCTACAATCACTCTCGTGCCCACCTACAACAAAGACTACAAAGTCATGATTGATGTATCGCCGGTACCGGGCGTGTTGGAACTGACTAACCAGACTACTTCTGCTATACAGTCTAGTTTATACCTCTCTTATTGCATCCTCTATAGCAACCAGACTCCCTCTACAACTACATACTCTTTCTTACTACATCACCGGTCAGGAGTGCTGTCCTAAGAGATCCATCTCCAAAGTTCCCTCAATGCATCCATGTCCAGTCCCGGGGCTATCCAAGAAGACAGGTTTGACTGTAATTTAATTTGGCCTCCCGGGCCTGGTTGCCGGTGTGCATGTCTGGTCGGTATATTTGTGTTGGTGTCAATGCCTATGGAAAGACCTATGAGGGGAGGGGGTTATCACGACCTCGAGTTAACGTTCAGCTAGGCATCTCCTCTTGGTACGAATATGGATATCATGAAAGAGACAACGAAGCGACGAAGCCGAGACATGGCAGCAAACAAAGCTCAAATCTTAACCCCCATCCATCAATTGCAGTCTAGCTTGAAAGGATGCAAAACATACCAGCCATTGCAGCAGAATCAACCACCGTTTGTCAGCGGATCCTAATCTTCCACTATGAACTATAATCATAACAGAAACCATAGATTTTAGTACCCCTATTGAGGAAGGCGGCAGAACACGTGTACAGAACAAAGGTCGTGGGAAAGTTGGCTGGGAATGCAAGCAGTGTCGAGTGAAAAGTCACTGGGGCTTCAGCGGGTTTCAGCGGATTTTCAGCTACCTTTCCCTTCACATTATGGCACGGGCGTTTGTGCACATTATATTGGGAAATCACGAATGCAGGAATATAGGGGTGGCAATAGAAGCAATCTTAAAGAAGATAAAGCACGGCGTGTGTAGAGCAAATAAGCAAGTATCTACAGTCGTGGCTGCGTTATGCGGCAACCGTTCTTGTCCTCAGCCATGTTTCTGGCTAGTAGGTATAGTATACCAGGCCAAACATACACCAGTTAGCCCGGCGTTGACTGTGGTTGTTTCCTAGTGGCGAGAACAGCCTCTTCTCATACAATCCTGCCTGCTATAGGGATATGATTTCCGCTTTGTGTTCAGTGACTAGTCTGGTTGGCACAAGCCCCTCGGAAGAGGTTCGGTGACTACTGATTCAATAAACACTTCTGGTGAGTTTGGTGCGAGTTGAGGGTAATCTGCACCTAATCTTTTCCAACGCTGGATATGGTTACCCTGAACTGACAACAGAGAATAGTAACATGACTGACCAACAAAAGATACTAGGTAGTCTGCCGATAAGGCAACAGCTCCCCGACCCCCACCAGAGTCGGAACTTCAATGACCCCCTCACAATCCGACTACTTACCGTATCTGCCCAGAAACCCTCCTTGGGACCCATCCAACCAGACTATGGGACCCACCCCCAGTTCAGTTACACGTCCCAGGCGGGCGATAGCCTCACTCCGTAACCGCCGGCAAGAATACCTTCAAAAGCCTTGCCGACGGCCCCGCCCTGACCCAAGGCGTACTCAGCATCGTCCTGGAGTTTCCTCTTTTACCCAATGATCATGGCCCGCTGACACAACAAATTTCCACATCTTTCTCAGGTCTAGCAATCCCAGAAAGAGTACAGCTTTTCCAAAGGATGTACAACCACGAGATCAGAATACGGGCCAGCACAGCACTGGAAGAATGGTCATGCCGAACAGGAAAATGTACCCCCATAAAATTTCAAACCCGGGCACACTGGAGACGCCGTCAAATATTGGAATCAAAGCCGTACTGTCATGATGTGTGTCCTTGAGGATATCCTCAACACGAGGGAAATAATCCTTCTGGACATCCCATGGGACGAGCCTTCTGCTCCAAACGGGAGGAGAGACGGAGGCAAGCCAACAACGGAGACTATCACATAGGATAGCAGGAGAGTCTCAGTGCTTACTAAGGGGAGTATTCATTGGGATAATGGAAGAGCAGATTAGCAAGGACAAGAGCCCCATGGCTTATAAGTCGACTTTTAAAAACTCGGTAGTGATGGAACATTGAAGTACTGTGGTTCCTACTATATTCAAGTTATCGGATACTCTCGAGACGGGAAAGTCTACCCAATAAATAAGGACACCCAGTGACAGATAATGCAGATTGTAACCCCTAGGGGCATATGCATGCTGAAGACAGGCCTCTCACTAGAAAAAAAGGCCAGAAAATTCTTTGCAGTTGAGCCCCAGTTATATAGGCATGATGCTGACTGAGGAGAGGGGGGATCGGAGAGAAGGAGCCCAAGGAATGGAAAGGCGTAAGTACTTTCTGGCATGAGACTAGCAATTACCCTCAATCCTCACTTCCCACACTCATCCTCAATCATTTTAACCCCATACAATAAAGAAGCACCTGAGGTTTAGAGCCACAAAAAATGAATTGGTCTGGGTACGAGAACACCTGAGCGCAAAGAAATCAACCGGCGATGGGGTTGCAAAGGTGTTCGAATTACGGTCAGTGCTAGCGGAGCGCTTCTCTTACAAGTCTGGTGAAAGACTGTACCCTACAAACCCTGACCAACGCCCACACGGTGCAATAATGTGTGTGCTTGAGGATGTTCTCAATACGGGAGAAGTAATCCTCCTAGGCATAATTGAGGATGGATGGCGGCGCAAATGCAAGCCAAAAATGCTGGGAGGGATTCAGCACTAGCGCTGGTAACATTAAATGCCCAATTCTATTACCGTTGTGCTCAAACCTCGATGTTCCTTTGTTCATATTGGCTAAATACTTCAGGGCCCACTTCAGAATCAATAAATACATGTCATACGATCACAAAGGCAAATACTACGTATCAGGCTAGGTTCTGCACTATACTCAGAATGATGGCCGTGATACGGACCCGTGAAGGACATACGCCTTCGAAACAGGACGCTTGGAGAGTTAGGGACAGAGCTACTGCAGCGCAATGCGACCGACGAGTCCGATGAGCATACTGCTAGAGTAAAATATGCTTGCCAAACACTGGAATATAACACTTCCCCCCAAACCGTCACATACCTGCGGTGTCTGGGATCACCGTGGTGGGGTACCAATGGCTTCTCCTTTGGCACCACTGGTGGGGCCCCTTGTGGAGACACAAGTACCCTGCTCGGGACATAGCAACTGCACTGTAATCCTAGCACAATGCCAGGCTGTGAGGGGCAAAGGGGGACTGGGGCAGTACTGGATAGAGCAGGGAGGCAGCAAATTCTCCGGAGGTGGGAGCATTGTTAGTCATAGATCTTAAGCCTGGCGGCCGCCGGCAGTACTTCTTCCAGCAAAAGTTGCTCCTCCTCCCGAAACCAAACATCGGCCTACAGGCTGTCACAACTATGCTCATTCATATATTTTCCTTTACTGGTCATATCACGGATGTCACAGACGTCACACGTATGATGCCACCACGGCCACCACGACCACTACAGCCACCATGACCACCACGACCACCACGACAACCACGACAACCACGACAACCACGACAACTACGACAACTACGACAACCACGACAACTACGACAACTACGACAACTACGACCACCACGACAACCACTAACAGCCACAGGCTCCCCACCCCTATAAGCTCTAACAGTATAGACTCAAGCTGCTCACTATATATAGAACTACACGCACCACAAAGTGTCATAAATGACATTGCACTTTCCAACTTGGGCAAATCAGCTCCCTCGGCATTGAATTTCGGCTGCTTTACAAGGAGCAATATTTGCACCACCACGACTTACGTTTTCCGACTAGTATTCAGTTATATCCAAAGCTGCCAGTCGATGGGTGGGGAACGCCTGAACATTGGGTCCTAGGGCGCTCCGGGACAACTCTAAGTTACCCTGAGGTTGTGTGAACATCTCGGCCTCAGTAACTTTGCTTCAAAACAAATGAGGTACCCAATATTAGGCCTACCTCCAAGAGCATCTCGTCGGCCTAAAGCTGTATAGTACAACAGAATAGTTTCTCTTCTTTATACTACATCGTTTTATTCTCTCTTCAGTTGGCGGTACTGGAAAGACACACATGAAATTCTTGGGTGATCCCTCTACCGTTTTCAGGAGAAAAGTGAGGTATGAACACAAGGAACAAGAAAGAAGACATGATGAAATTTAGGGCACCACAATCCAAAGCATAATCGAGCTTTACGATGAGACATGGGTGTATTGCGCGCTGTCATATTATTGGCAAAAACACCTCTGTTAGTATTCAAATTGAGGGATATCCTACAGAAGGGCATCCGGATTTCCAAGAAAGCAGTGTCAATCATTTGGTTTATACGGTTATTAGCCCAATACTCCGCAATTTTATCGGCATTACTGGACATGATTGTATTCAATTACGCAGCGCAGCGAGAAAGAGATTGTCTCCGAGACAGGAGGGGAGGAGGAAACTGTTATAGTGGATATGATTTCAGTGGAAAAGGAAGAGTTTATGCTCGTGATAGAAGCAAAGAGAGGTGCTATAGGAAAGGCGATCAGGCAATGTCTGGTACCTATGATAGACTTTATTACGACAGGAGAGACTTGGCAAATGATCGAATATGCACATCTTTTGCGTCATACAATAAATCAAGACTATACCACAATGAGTGTTCCAGCTCCCACACCATCAGATAGCTTACGCGGTTTTTGCCCTTGATGTCGGTAGCTATGCTCCAAACCCGCAGGTTTAAGTACCGGATTTGCGCCTACCGTTTAAAGAGGAACCCGTTCGGCCTAGGTTTTGAATACCCTAGTGTTGCTGCTCCAGCACCGATGGGATGCAATTTATCCAACGATCTCGGTCCAACTATCTCTGGGACGCAATAGTTTTGGACCAAGAAGAAGCAGAAGCTGCAGCGGGGGAGGAGGCCAAAGCCAAGGGGTGGCAGCGGAAGATCACCAGGCCACTAAGGAAGAGGCAAAGCAGCTAGAAGCAGATTAGAAACGCTTACCAACCAATTCCCTATAGCGAGAGAGAAGTATCTAAATGTGCATGGGCCAGGGCTGAATAAGAGGAGGAAGGCCGGGAGGAGGGATAGGCAATGGGTTTTGGGGCGTTAAGCCCGAAGATGCTCGCCGCGAAGGCACCACACAAACATCTATTGCTGAAGATGCTCAAGACCCGGCCTCGAATGACACAGCAACCACCACCCCGCGCATGATTCCAGCTACACTAGACGCTGCACAATATTTGAGCATTGTAAATCTAATGTGTACTTCGAGGATAGTCTACACGGCGGTAATGCCGAATTAGATTTGAGTACATATACTTTCCACTAGCAAAGGTGTTATTTTGTGCGCGAAGCAAGCCGGGTCTAAGGATGAGACTGACTGTTGTATTTACAGAACGAGGCTAGGCCATCAATTGACATGGGAACTCAGCGAAAAAAGCCGAACATATGATCCTGAAAAAGACGATCAGTGAACAGTATATGCTTCTAAACTACTCGGCAATTGGGAGCATATCGCGGCACTGTATAAGCATATTACAGGTGCAGGGGCAGGAGGTGTTTCAAACACTAAGGAGGTAGTACAAGAATATATAGGAGGACAAGGTACTTCACTTGAGTAAGCCAATTCAAACTTTTGGCTAACAAATGAATAGATTTTGTGCTTGAATGCTACAATCCGAAGTTATGCATGTTATATGTGAATACTGCATTTATAGCAGCATTTACGTTGCATCCGGCATTGTAACCCTGTTTTATGTAGCAATCGGTACATGGTTGATACATATCCCAGATGGTGATGTTCTGCTTGTAGGACAACAGGCGATGAGTATCTTGCATGTTGCCAGCGGAATATTTGTCCACTTTGAGCTATTTCCATAACCTATGTGGAATAATCAACACTTTGGAACACGTCTGTAAAGCAGAGTTAATTACAGTGCAGGTGAGTGGATTTGCGGATGGTGGGAAGCTGCTGAGGGGTTCAGTGATAACACTGTAAATAACATGTAGTCTGGCTAGTACATTTGCCCTCACCTGAGGAGTGGAGGATGACTCGTTAACCCTTGAGCCGATAGTTTTCGTCAGAACATCTAGCTCTAATTTCTACTCTATTGTGCTATATTTTTACCCTACTCTTAAAAAGAAACATTTATTTTGTCTGAGGAGCCAACGAGATGTTGTAGAGAGGCAAAGCCACGAATACCTTGTACCTTTGGGTATCAAGTTCAGGGTAACCTCCCGTGTTGGTTAACAATTGAACAATCTCTATAATACTATATAGGATACTGTTAGACGGGGTTTAGTAATAAAGTTGAACCCCGTCGTCAACCTTTTTTCCAGCGGTAGGTTTCAAGATATTTCAAGAACCTCAATGAAAAATTACTTTTGTGTGTAACAAGAAAAAAACCCCTCCTATAGTACAGTGCATGTTGCAATTGCTTGTTGCAGGACCATTCTGGTTTCTGACAATATGCGGGGGTATGTCCCATACTCCCGCAAATAGGAGATATAGCTCAAGGATGTACGTAGCACATGGTAAGAGTAGAGTTGGCGGTATTCAGTATCAGGAATCTAGTGAGTAGGATTCGAGGCCCATGATTCAAACCTAGAAGGTTTCAATACAGGTGATGTGACCCATAGTACCAGGAGCCCCTGCCACAAGGCCAAGGTGGTTTTCTTGAGAATTCCCCTGGTAGGGCTTGGAGCTGGGCTAATCCTTTGTTTTTCTATCGCTCCGGTTATGATGATTGCTAGAACCTCACTACCATAGTCACAATATACCATATACCGGGGTAGGTATCCACCTAACCTCTGGTTCTGAGCCAGTAAGGAACGACTAAGGGAGCCGAAGCCTCAATACTCTTGTAACAAACACCCTAAAAAAATATGGAGTAGGTGTATAAGGGGAAAAGTCCAGTAGAATGAAGTGTTTGAGGGATGCGAGGGCGTTTGGTGTTCTTTGGGTTTCCTTATAACTACCGACGTTTGATCAACACCGCCGGTTCGTATATATAGAATATGCAAGTGTTTTGATGCTGGGGACGTAAGTATTAGGTATATCTATACAGTGATGGGGAAAAGTGTTTTCAATTGAGTCAAGCGTGTACGACGACTCCATGGCAGGGATAATAATGCCCAGCGTTCCAACCTACAGCTTCTGCAAAGTTACCAAGGTGATATGAGGGCTGCTGGACCGCAAAACTGGACAAAACTTCCGGTATGGCCAAGTGCCCATCCACCCAGCCCTCTCAATCGTCAAGGTAAGCGGAACCAAGTGGCGAATTGGGGGAGTGCAAATCTGGGCTTAAGCCCAGGAACCCAATATGGGGGCTTTCAAACAAAGTAATAGTCAAAATCGATCACACCCTTACACCCTGTGGGCGCCCAATGCAATTTGGGGAAACTTCCAGAAGGCTGGCATGTTAGCCGCTCAATTTGAGTTCGCACACCACCCCTGCAGGGCACCTACCGTAATCTGTTTGTTCCTTTCTTCTAGAACGCGTTTCAAGTTTGAATAATTATCCGTACGAGCAGAAAAGCAGGATATCGGAGTTTGTACTCTGGGCTCGGCGTTTGGCCGCGGAGTTTGCTGTGTAACAGCATGGTGCATCCAGATACACTACACCCTTCAGAAGCACGGTGAAAAACGTCACTATATGAGTTGCTACCCCCTTTGGTGCAAGTTTAGTACAACCAAATTCTTCTTGTAGGGTAAACATCGGATGGAAAACCGAGACTAGGGTGAGGGTTTGGCGGCTGTGGTGCAATGTCTGTGCCTGTACTCCGGGCTCTAGTCGTACAAGAATGCCTAGGAAGAACAAGGTAATTAGAGGGATATCTTGAAAATAAAAAATAGCACTTTGTCAGTTTTGCTTCTTGTTTGAGGGTTCAATTTCCCTGCAATGAAATGCCTGAAAAGGTTCAAAGAGGTCAGCTCTGCAGGAGACTGCAAAGTTCCGACTAAAAACCCTTTCTCTTCATCCCATCCATGCCTTGTGTGTGCAACAACCGTGGGATGCCGAGACAAAATATTGCACGATAAACCGCATCAAGACACGTGGATGCTGCATATATTGAGCTCTTTATCTGACTCTGAAACACGGTACTGGGAGGTATCAAGGTAAAGTAGCTGGTTCCTTCGGACCGGTAAGAAAAGCGATTGGTTGGTTATGAAATCATAACCGATATTACTGGTGCCTAACTCAAGCCACCCTCATACGTGACGTCGAGAAGAATATCAGACCGGTGTAAATCTGGTGTTTAACGGCCGAGAAATCGCGACCTGTCAAAATTTGTATGCGCAATCATAGTAACGGGCGTAGAGCATAGAAAACAGGACCCAGACTCGGAGTTTTCGGTAACGGTTAATGCTGTGCCGCAGCATTGCGTACCCCCTCCACAAACGCATGGTTTGTCCCAGAGTAGCCACTCCTCTTGCATCAAAGACCCATGCTGTTACCCTCAAGGCCCCTGTTCTAGGGCCAGTAGCCCAGAACATTATTCCGAGTCAGTTCGAGGTCCCACCACGATATGAAAGTGGGCTTTAGAGTCCCAGTAGCCTGAAGATACCTGCCAGCTGGATATGTGCATTATATGGCAAGAAAGTGCACTTACAGTCTTCAACGCACCCTTAGTATGGTTATTCCCTTGTGCTAGTGTGGGGTGACTTTTAGATGAGGGCAGCTTTTTGAGCTTTTTGAGCTTTAGTCTGGGGGTTGCAATCGAGCTTTGGTGTTGCTTTTTCCCGGCGGGGAAAGGATTGGCATTAGGACATTGGATGTATGATGTATGCACAAACCTCACGTGGGGAAGGCATGGCTCTCATGCTAACGCCATGCAATGGAAGCTTCCTTCACAACCCTGCCCAACGATTTTGCATGCGGCGAACAGACTCACATGTCCTCGCCCAGCACAAGAGCGCCGTACAGCAACATGTACCGGTAAGCCCTTGTGGGGCGGTGATGTTAAACGATGATTCGTCCCTGTCCTGGTGTCCACAAAATCGATGGAACGAACGGCAATTGAGAGGCCAAAGTCAATGCTGCAGTAGTTTCCGAGACTTGCCGCAGCTGCTTCCAAGTGACCTATTTTAATGTGGAAGACTCGAAAATAAAGCTTCTTGTTTCCAGTACCGGGCCATCATCACAGTGGAGCCTCCAAAGAATCAGGTCGATAGTACATTCACAGTAATGTTAACTATCCCCAACGTACACACCAGCTTCACCGATGATTATATATATTACGCAACCCAAGCATAAGTACTTAGTAGTCTCGGGAGTATCCCAAACATTGACATGCATCCTCGTACCCAGCTTCATCCGCATCTGGTCTCGTACCCACTGTGCCTACAGCTCATTGGCAGCACATGCCCGTCGACTTGAAGTGAATTCTGCTGTGCTACCCTGCTTCAGCAGGCAGAGATTTTGAAACCCGGGATGCATAAGGGTGTCGGTGGAGTAAGCAGCGCAATGGAGCAATCACGGACATTGTGCTAACTTGCACACCCGGGAAAAAAAGAAAAGGGTTGGTCTAGGACGAATTGCCTCGCCCTCCGCCCCAGAACGTGCTTGTGGTGGAGCAGGGTTTCACCATGTCGAAGCGTGCCCCCATAGAGATTAATCGCATCAACTTGCGGTTGGGCCAAGGTTCTTTCGTGCATTCGCGGAAACAACAGGAAGGGGATCAGAATTGCTCCACGTTCAGAGGCCCCGAACTCGGATTCATCTCATGCTACGGTTCCTAGTGAACTTGATACCCCAGTTTTTAGCAAGGAGAGGCAAAAAGGACCCATCGGCTGATTCATGACATGTAGAGAGAGAGAGAGAGAGAGAGAGAGAGAGAGAGAGAGAGAGAGAGGACAAGGAAAAACGTATATCCTCAATCCTCAGATATATGGACAAGACTCGCTCTGCTCTAATATCGCTCCCAGGTTGAAGGACAGTGCCGGCTCGGAGTGTCGCTGCTGAATTTTCTCACCAATCCTCTGACACAGCAAGCAGTTGCAGCCGGTCTTCTACCCCTTCCTTCGCGCAAGGGGTCACTTAATCCGCCGCCCGCACATCCTCCCCCTCCGGGACTCGCTTGTACACACCAGGAAGCAGTATCATACAAAACTCATAGCCATATTCGGCTCACAGGGCACCTAACCTCCCCTTCCCCAGACCAAGCCCTCTTTCTAGATATTGTGCTACCTTCATCCCCCCTCAGCCAACTGCCTCTTCACTCTCGCGCCACAATTGCTTCGTTCCTACGGGTGTTCTCTAGTAGCATCGATATCCAGACAAACTCTCGCTAGACGCTGGCATAGTACCTTGTGCCTACATCACTAATTCGCATTCTGGGTTAGCTGGCAAGAAAGCAGTAAACTGCAGACCCTTGCGTCCCGCCATTTCGGTCAGACCCTCTCAACTTGGCTCAAGTAGAAAGAAACAGGCTGCCTCCAATATTTCGAAGGACTGCCTTTTGGTCCCCAAGCTCACACAATAACCCACAATTAAACTTTCGAATTCGATCGCTCATCGACTGAACTCGACTTGGGCGGTTTGTATAGCTAACGACACCCGAGGTGCAGATTTGCTGGAACGTATCTGAACATCTTGTAAGAGACGGTAGGGCTGGATAAGCTGAAGTGGTTAGATTGCCAGTTTACCTGGACTGCTTCGCTGCCATGGGCAATGCAAACGGGAAGCCGATAGTATTCACCGACGAAGGTTAGTCGTTACTGCTCATTTGGGATGGTTTTGTTGTTAGAAGAGGGGTGGTGAACGCTGGAGGGGGGAGATCGGGACTAGGACTGGTCCTAATGGTTGATCGGAGATTGTAACTTTATTTATGTGCCCTTGGATGATGCTGATTCGTTTGCTCCCTCCAATAGTCAATCTCAACCATTTCCGGCTGCTGAGAGTAGTGGGAAAGGGAGCTTTTGGGAAAGTGCGGATCGTGGAGCGAAAAGATACGGGATTAACATTTGCTTTGAAGTATATTCGGAAAGATGAAGGTAAGGAGAGAGCATTGTGACCCATTGCCTTAGTTGGGGTTACCTAACATTGCAGTAGTTGTCCGGTCTGAGAGTGTGCGAAATATTATTCGCGAGCGACGGATGTTGGAACATCTAAATCATCCATTTCTTTGCAATCTGCGCTACAGTTTTCAGGATATAGAGTATTTGTGAGTGCTTACCCTAGCGAATAATAGCGAAAGGAGTCCCATCTAACACGGCATTGGGGTGAAACAGGTATATAGTGGTGGATTTGATGAATGGCGGAGATCTGCGGTTTCACATATCACGGAAGACATTCACAGAAGAGGCAGTCAAGTTCTGGATAGCGGAGCTATCATGTGCGGTACTTTACATTCATGGGCGGGGTATTGTGCATCGAGACATCAAACCGGACAATATTTTACTAGATGCGGATGGCCACGTTCATTTAGCAGACTTTGTATGGTCTTGCATTCCCGCTGAAGGCCCTCACCTGCTGACACCTAGGTGTAGAATGTTGCATCCGAAATTCACCCTGATCGGCCGTTAACAAGCAGGTCGGGAACTTTGGCTTACCTTGCACCTGAAGTGTACGCAGGAAATGGGTATGGTAGAGCAGTGGACTGGTGGTCCTTGGGTGTGGTATTTTATGAGTGCATATACGGGAAGGTGCGTGCATGGCCTCATAATGTAACAATAACGAGAACGGCTGCTAACGGGTCTAAAATGGTTTTAGAGACCGTTCAGTTCGGACACGCACGAGTCACTGGCCCAGGAAATTATGAGAGCGTCGCCGAAATACCCAACCACCAACCCTCCGGTTTCCGGGAACTGCAACGACGCAATTCGCTCTCTTCTAGAAAGGGAGATACGAAAGCGAATTGGGGCATACGGATTCGATAGTTTTACCAGTCATCCCTTTTTTGCAGATATCGACTTTGCTGCTCTGGAGAGGAAAGAATACGAGCCAGTATTTAAGCCATCAAGGGAGAAGACGAATTTCGATGCTACATACGATCTAGAAGAGTTGCTGTTGGAAGAAGCTCCGCTGGAGGCAAGAGCTAGGAGGCAACGGCCTAGGGAAAGGCTAAAGGATGATGCAACTGCGCAAGAGAAAAGGGAGGATGAGCTACACAAGATGATCGAGACGCTTTTTGAACCGTTCGATTACACTACGGTCCAGTACGACAAGTACGTCTTTCCGGGGATTACCAAGTCTGGGTTTACTAACTTGTGATGTAGATATACTGGTACTGGGAATCCACCAGATTGGGTTAAACCCTCGGGGTTGGGTGAATCATGCCCTGTGGCGATAGTGCCTAGTGAACACAAAGGCAATCCCCAATGCAAGGGAAGTGGTAGCACATGCGTTACATCACCCTCACTCTCTGGCTCACCACCCATACCGTCGACCGAACGAACCGAAGAGAGCGCAGCCGGGGGGGGCGAAAAACCGCAATTGCGTACAATTCAACCGACTGTTCCCCAGCTTGAGGACAAAAGATCACTATCGAAGGTTTCAAGTGGGGGCCAAGGGACCAGGTTCACCACTACCGGGGGAGGTGGGATGCAGGTTGTACTGGATGAGAGCGGGCCGTGGACAGATCTCAATAATAAGGACGCGGCACAAAAGAACAAAGCCAGTGGGATGCTAGGGTTCCTCAGTAAGAGAAGGGGAAGAGCTAGTAGCCCTAAACCCCAGGAACGTGGGGTATTGGGAAGAGAGGGGGCACGACAGGTGGTTGGATAAGCTGGGGCATCTGCTGCACATGCAGTAATATTTGCCAATATATTAGCCTAACAATGAGCCTCGGTGGCTTTGGTTTGATCAAGGCAAGGAAGGGCATCATACGTTGATGCGCTAAGTTTACCCATTCATCAGTATCATTTTCTAACTATTTCTAATATTTCTAAGTATTCCAGTCTTTAATTTGCTCTTAGCAATTGGCGTGATGGAGATTATTCAGTGTCTTTGGTTGTTCCTTTTTTTTAATTTCTTGCGTCTTTATACAAACTTGGCTCTGAAAACGCAGCATAATCCATCCCCTAGACGCGTCACTCATTTACCGTTCAAGGTCCTTGATAAGTCGCCGGCAGCTTGGGAATGGCGGGAGGGTGGAGGGTGAAGCAATGCGAGAACGGAGATGGGAGGGAAGTCAGGGTGCTGGAGACTGGCTTGCAATTTCGTTTGAAGCTCTGGGGTTTGATTGTGTACGATGAATATGAGGAGATGGTATATAATACCCACGCTGGAATCGCACCACACCGGGTTTGGTTAGGCTGCTGGGGAGTTTGAAGTCTAGGATTAGGGGTAAAAATGAGGTTGTGGGATACTGGGTTTTTTGTCGTTGTTTATTGGTTGCATCACGTTGCGTGTGTGGGTTATGTATCGGGCCCTTTTATTGGATGCGGATGTTAGTTTATCTTCCGTAAATATTTTTATTCTTCTCATTTTGTTCACCTTGATTGATATTGAAAATGATTTGGTCTGATATACCCGACTCCCGCATGCTCGCTTGATATCCGATCCACTCAAGCACCTGCTCAGCTATGTACCGTACCGTCTCTCCTTTTTTGTACCTAATCTCGTGTGTGTACCTGCCCAAACAAAGCTACGGAGCACCGCAAATATTTCCCAATTTGTTTCCATGTTTCCAGGCATGCGTTTAGGCAGCGCATTCCAGGAGGGTAATGCACCGGGCGATCATAGTACCTGCGCGCAGACAAATCCCAATCGCGACCCGTTGCCCAGCCCAGCTTGCGTCAATCGAGGTTCGATCTGGCATCGTACCTG
>Ga0307511_10004141_pt1 | contig 14811 bp, 21 predicted proteins | sample 13_EM_MG_FD_200266 | JGI IMG/M metagenome (GOLD analysis project Ga0307511, IMG submission 200266) | Populus trichocarpa ectomycorrhiza microbial communities from riparian zone in the Pacific Northwest, United States - 13_EM | ecosystem: Host-associated > Plants > Roots > Unclassified | place... | reverse complement strand
TTTGGGGGGGGGGGGGGTCAACGTGGATATGGCCCGGGCACATGGGCATAGGCCGACCTAACATGAGCTTGCTACTGGCCAAATTGTGGCCACAAACGCAAAGATCGAGGTCAAACGTTTTGTATGATAAACAATATAACATTGTGTGGTACATGTACAATATCCCCTTACAAACGCATTTGCACCTCTAAAACTAAGACCTAACCCTCCTACGTGAGTAGATAAAGCTATTGGTGCTTTATACCTTGAATCTTCCCAAATCCAAGACTCCAGAGGGCTTAATCATGAAGCGCAGCAGCACCCTCATCAAACACCGGCGCAACGGCGTCGCCGTGTTCAAAGACTATTCCGCGCCGCAGGATCCGGCGGCTCCAACAAAATCACCACGGTCCGCAAGATATATTGACCGAGAGGCATTAAGTCCACTAGATACGAATAACATTCCACCTTGCTACAGTCCACAGATACCTGTTGCAAAGTCATTGGAGGGAAGGGTGGTTGGAGAAGGTACGACTAATCTAGATCAGAAAATGTCCCCACGAGTGGAAAGTTTCGGGGAGGAAGTGGAAGAGGAGGGGCGCACCAACATCGAAGCTGCCCTAAACGAAGCACTAACCTGGCTCGGTGGACCCATCACACCACTCTTAGCAGGATTATTCGACCTTCCAAAGCCCAAAGAATCACCCTCGCATGACAAAAAGCCACCAATAATCAACGAGCTCATAGTAGGGATCGATGAGTTGCTTGACGAGATTCAGGACCATGGACTATACCAGGGTCACCCGGATATATTTATTGATGGTGGTGCGAATGAATCATTCTCCCACTGCGACTCTAATAGCCCAGACACGGAGTATGAGGAGGGAGATGGATGTGCTCTATCCTTACTAGAACTCGGCACCCCATTACCGCCGCTGCCATTGAAATGGTCACAGGCCATAATGGAGGTACAGTCGTTGGTTATTCGCTTAACCCTAACTGTAGAGCCCTACTAGGTGGGAAGTATATTGTGAGGCTAGTGGTGGAAGCTTTGCTTTGAAGATCTGGAAATCCTGGGCGAGCTATGTACTTGTGTTGAAGCTGAGAGGCTGATTGCCGGTGAGATCCCTGGAATTTTTAGGCGAGCATTAGCAGCTATCTATATAAGAAGAGAGTTAGCAATCTAGTTGAATATTCATTATATATCTGAGTGCAGGTAAGCCTATTTCTGCATCCTCTATATCCACATAACACCAGCCCCAAACAGTTATCTTCAGGAAGTTGCCTCTATATCAACACAGGCAACCTTGTATGGAGCCATGCGGTTCTGGACTATTCAATGGGGCAGGCTTGATTGTAGATATGTCATTACTGTGAGGACGGGCAGCTAGGCTGTTGTCGACGTCGTGTGACAACTCCGGAATTTCAGGGTAACCATCGGTTGCAATGCCAGCCCTAGTCAAGCGGAGATTCTGCATGAAATGTTTCACTTAGTGTAAGTAAATACCGAAGCAAGATTTCTTTTGACTCACACCATTGCTTGCCCTGGTAACCTGGCCTGGTTTCCCTTACTATCGGATCCCAAAGTCCCACAACGAGGCCATGCATGCAAGTAATGGTAGGCAATGAGAAAAGAAAAAATCTTCATGGCCCTTAAAGCACCCCAGGAGGCGTTCGGCCAAGCGCAAATCCATTATATCAACCCACATGTTTCGGCTGAAACACCAACCTTTGTTCCAACGCCGCCTCGCAATTCTTTTAAAGCCACACCTCGCCGCACTACAGAATGGGCAACAAGAAAACAAAACCTACAAATCCAGAGCCACCAAAGACCCAGAGACACCCTAAATTAACCACCCCCCAACTAACTCCCTCCAGCTCGAAGTATCAAGAACTTACTATGTCCGTTGAGGCCCAGAAGCACCTAGCGGCTATGCATAAAATTATCGATGAAATGCTCGCCGAGATTCAACGCGATAAAATCGAGAGAAAGACGTCTAGGTCTAGTAAGAAACAAAAACCTGTGGGTGGGACGCTGGTCGTGCTAGAAGAAGATGAAGAGGATCATGAGTTATTCACTAAGCTCTATGATATGGTCGTTCGGGATCAGTACATCACTACCCCAGGCAACCAAGGTAATGATAATAAGAGTTCCTCTAAGGGTAAGGGTAAACTGAAAGTAAAAACCGGTGAAGGGGAAGAAGGGGAGATAGAGGCTCCACTAAGGTCGCCGCAGGAATGTTATCCTTATTGCATATAGAACTTGTCGCTCGAAGAAGTTTTAGATGCAGATGGGGGGAAAAAATTGTAGGGTACATATGGCTGGGAGTATTGTCATTTCTGGAAAGTATGGAAGGAGGTAAATGATTAGAAGTCATTAGAAAAAAAGGCGAGATTTGAGGACGAACGTGCATTAATTGTACTTGGATAAATGATACTCAGGTGGTATGTCATGTATTCGTGATCCAAGGGAATTGTCCGCGGGGAAATTGAGATAAAATTTAGGCTCTTCATGCTATATGCTATGGAGAGGAGCGAGTTAAGTAGTGGTTGTTGGGGAGTAACGTCGACCTCTGTGCGCCATAGAGCAGCGCCAACCCATCGATAACTAAAGTATAGGAATGGGAATTACCGAGTCCAGAAAATGGACTCGGGTATATGGAATTGGGATATGGCGTGCGGCCGTGCAAGTTCCTGACTCAATCTATAGAATTGTTTTACTCTATATAAGTCACATAGTATAACAATTCCAAGTACTGAGATCATCGCCAGTCCAAGCAACGGCAAAAGATTTTGAACCATTATATGTGAATTGGTACACCCCAACATCATTATAACATTACAGCATAAATCAATAACTATATAGACCCTCGGTGTGGCCCAATGGGGTATCAAGCCTCCACATCTTGAACTTTTTTGGTAATCTCCCTCTTCGCAGTACCCACCCCCTCAACACCGGCTTCCTGGTTTTCTATTACCACAGAGTGAGGTTAGCAAGCGTCAACCACAAGAAACAGGGTGAACACCCGAACTTACCGCCCAACCACGGCTTCTTGCTCTCTCCAAGCACATCAGTGAGAACGTAGTAAATAACTAATCCCACCACAATACATGTAAAGGCGACTCCATATAGCCACATGATCGTATAGCCAAACACCTTGAGTCCAATCAACAATCCCCAGAAGTTCGCAGTCAACAGGGAAATGTTGAAGAAAGCAGCTGATGACATCCGGAAAAGGATTGGAGCAATGGTATAAAATGTGAACAAGCAGAGAGTGAAGCCAACAATGTACCCTCCAATTTGCCCATTCCATACGGCAGTCTTGAACTGGTCGCGGTCGAAAATGGCAGCTTGGACACCATTAATGAATATCCCGTAGAGTCCGAGCTGACCGACGACCTCGTATAGTGGTCGCTTAGAGACAAGGAATTCCTCAGTGACGTTGCTGAAACCGTAGAGAGTGGCACCAAGTAGCATGAAAAGATCTCCCTTGAGCTCATTAGGGGCACCACCGGCGACAGTGAATCCATTATGGATGTGGTCTGAAGCCATCAAAAGTCCCATACCACCACAGGCCACAAGGATACCGAGGATCTGAGCCCAGTGGTATCGAACCTTAAGGACGAAGAACGAGATTATCACCACAACGACAATCGCCCAGAAGTTGATGAGCTGGGCAGAGAGAATTGTGGTGTATCGGTACGCTAGGACGACAAAGTAGTTCTATTCGAGGGAAAGACGGTCAATATATTTCGGGTTAAGGCATACAGTGGAGTCGGCAACTCACTCCCTCAACATCAAGGAACGCTAGTAAAAAGTCTTGAGTCCGATGAAGAGTTAGTATTTCTTAAACCTTCTAAATTCAAGAGTCTTTCGAGAACAATTATAGACCTACATTTCCACCCATCCTTCAACAGCATCTGCCCATACTTTCGAAGCCCATACACGTACAATGTGTAAGATGTGTACACTAGGTTCAGCAAGATATAGACGAATATGTTCTGGAAAGCTGGGATTGATGTTCCGTGGTTCACTAGAAGGGTTGAAAAGGTGTTGCTTCCTGTGATGCACAGGGCGAGGATCTGCCTACGTTCACGGGAATCTGGTAAGTTTCACGAGGGTATATATGGAGAATTGGTTCTCGAACCCTATGAAAAGGACGAGCCAGAAGCGCTTCGTCTTGAAGAAAGAGAACAACCCCCCCTCTGACGACGGGACCTCATAGTTTGTGGTAATGTCGCCGCTGGGTGCCATCGTAGACGATCCGCGACTGCGCTCCCGATATTAAGCTTTGCGTGAGGTTTCAGGAAAACGTGTCGTCGTGAAGGTTAGAAGAAAGTTCGTCAAGTCCCAAACATCAAGCGGCCATCTTAATCTTATTTACTTTTCATTCGCCCCCACAATGCTTCCCGAGTCTGCCATCAACGCTTATTTTTCCTGCGCCAGGACCTTTGCTCTCTGTAACCAGCAAAGATCGCTGCAAATAAACCAAGATAGGGATAGTCAAGTGACTTTTCAGCTTAGTGGTTACAGCTGTGGGGCGGGAGCTGATGCAGATGTGATGATACCCGTCAGTTTTTCTGCGCCATCTCAACCACGGTGGTTGGAAGCAAGAAGCGAAGGAGGGGTCCACAGACATGTCTCAATACCATGAGGGGTAGAGTTTCTGCGGCGCATGGCCGTGGTAGGACGACGGTAGCTGCGGGCCATGTGCTCGGCACGTAGGGGTGGGATGAATGAAGGTCATGTGTGTCTATGATTCCGTAACATGTAACATCTCGCCACCGACAGTCAGACAACGAAGTTTGATTTGTTATGTTGAGCATTTGTGGGTTTGATTCAGAAGCTCTTGCGTGAAATAAAAGCAATTCGATTGGAACCTTAGTCAAATGCAAATGCCTTTATTTCTCTTAGGACTTTACTACCACACACTGCACAATTGAAAATACCATATCCAATGATAAGAGTTTACCCCGATGGCCACATACCCTCACTATTGTGCTTGAATTCCTTGCGCTGCAACTATTTTCATCTTCTCATTTCAGCCCTCAGAGGTGCTCATGTAAGTACCGTCAGGAGCTGTCGTGCCAACCAGACTACATGTAAGCATCGGCGATGCCGAAGGAGCGGACCGAAGCGAGCTCTGTTGAATACGGCTCTCTGGTTGGAACAGGCAACGTCAACGCCAAACTTGGATCTGAGTTCCCAAGGATTTGCTTTTGGCTTGTGACAGGGCTCTGTTGATTTCAGCTAATACTATTACTTAGCCTGGTTGGCATACTGGTGGTACAATCCTCCATAAGGCTAGAGCTCAATAGTTATGGGAAATTATCAAAAACGCCTCGGCGAGTGTATGGATGTTGCCCTGGTAATGATCAACTTCTAGAATTAACCCCGGTACACCTTTTCCACCATCTCTCAAGCCACCCGAATCCACATGCAAACTCCCATCGCTCCTCCTCCTCGACCTCGTGCCCCTCCACCATGGTCTCCTGTCCTCCTTCATTTTTCATCTCATCCAAATCTCCTTCGTTTTTCATCTCATCCAAATCTCCTTCGTTTTTCATCTCATCCAAATTAAGTGAGATGTTCACGAACAGGTCATTCTTCTCCTCCTCTTTTGACTTGTCAGCAATAGTAACTGCCAAGGAGTGAGCTTGAGCAGCATCTTCCATAGCGGCAACGGCTTGTGATCTCTGCATAGATTGTATGTCAATGTAAGTATCCCCCCAATTAATGGGCCGCTTTGGGCGTGTTGGCGGGCTGGGACAGGTGGGTACTGTTGTTTCCTCTTCATCATCAGCTACTAGAATACCTGGAATTGCTGGATGAGCCTGTGTAGAGTCTCGGCCTGATTCTATCTCTGCTAAACATGCTTGCCTGTCTGGACTAGTAGTATCAGCTAGAGTAATCCGTCTAGCCAGTGCTACAGTGAGACCTCCAGTCTGTTGAAAGGTATTACTCTCGACTGTATTGTCTGGAGCTGCAGCGTGGTGGGGGGTAGATTCTACACCATCTTCCTCGCCTACTGGTTTGCAAATCATAGGAAGTAGTATGGGCTGTATGACTGGGGTTGTGCCTTCTTCAGACATTTTTGTGACTTTGTTGGTTGTGGAAATAGTGTTGCTCTGATAAAATCTGGGGAAGGTGATTTAACAAGGCTCCGATCTCGCTATAATAACTAGACCTTGCAGGCCAAGTGCGTCTGCCTTCCATATGATGGCCATATTTTTTTTCAGTGTAAGTATGGCCATTTATATGCTCCAGCGGGGCCAAGTCCATGGCTACCAACAATTCCATATATTATAGTCTACCACTTAGGCATCTACCAAAGTTCAACACTACACACAAGTGTATCTACGAAAGTTACTCAGTTCTCAGCTCCCGCTAACTTAGCTTACTCAACTATTTCACCATGGCATTCGATAAAAAAAAAACACCCGGTTGCAGAGTCGTCTCTCAAGCTGGTGATCCTGATTTTTGGCCAAGGAAGTTGGCTAAGAATGGGAGTAATGTGAACACTAAACGAACAGGGTGGAAAGGGAAGGGGAAGAGGAAGAGTGAGGGAGGCGAGAAGAGGAAGGCGTAGAAATAGGTATATTGTATACACGCAATATTAATTTGGATCAAAGTTGGGTTGAGGGTGGAATGTATGGTGGAGGTTTGAAATTAGATCTGAAGAATATGCTATGAATTGAGTGAGATCAAGAACGTCTTTACCAATTTTGAGCCTCGCTCCACATCGCCAAAATATCTCATGAAAAGTACAACCCTCACGAGGACGGAATATATAGTTACATCCTCTGCTATAGCCCAATGTCCATAAAGGTCAGCAAGCGGGTTAAGGTCAACCAGGCTAGGTTAAGGTATAATAAAGTTGGCCAGTATACGTCCGTATTTTCTCTCGTATATTTTCTTTTCACCAATATGCCACGGGGTGGAGACCGGACGCTACCGGATTGGAGGCTATTAACTTCTTGCGCTGGGCCATCAACAAGCGGACCCATTCATCGCAAGGCCAAGCTGATATCCGAGCCCTAGATTTTGCCGGAAAAAAAAATGACTATCACGGTGCTATACTGACGGAAAAAGGGCCTATAGTAGCGGGATCCGCCGCGACAGGGTCTTCACAGTCACCGCTTACCTTCCCTTTCTGCTATTATCCCAGGGTTCTTGTAAAGTATTAGTAGGATTCAACTTCAAAGGGTCCCTACTATTAATATTTGATCTTTTGAAGGCCAAACCCCAACTTGGTGGGAAGTCTCCGGGAAGCTGTACAAAGACATTTTCCTTTGCTAGTGATCAAGGAACCCGTCCAGCAGAATTAAAAATATGAATGTCACATGTCACGGAAGGAATTTGAAATTTACCCTCCTCTACTGCTAGTGGTCACGAGACCAGTTACCCTTCAAGTAGGTACCGTAGGCTGCATCAGATTTGGTCGTGCCGGCTGTAAAACAGGTTTCTGAGACTGCAGGAGCCCGAGATGGAGGAGAATTCTACCGAGGTACCGGTAGTCTGGTCCGTTCAGAGGCCTTGGTCAGCCGTAGTCTGGGGTCAGCTGTACACTGCAAGTTATTAAGTTAATTAACTGGTCCCGAGACTATAATTAACTTATATCTGCGAGTGTTTATCGCAAACCCCTGATCCTAGCAGTCTACGTACTGTACGTACAGTACAGTTTGTCGGAAACCTGCGATCAACATCTCGGACACATTTTGTCTTGGGCGGTGTCGTACCTGTGAATCCGGAGTGATGCAGGTTACCGGTGTGCATAGTTTCTGCATCTTCCAACAGGAGTTCTTGCCCGTTGGCCACACACCTTCCCCCCTCCGTGCTAGTCCTGCTATCTGATCTCCTAGCTGCCCCGGACGCCGTTGCGCATCGAAAAGCGTGAAAGGAATCTAGATGCGCTCCCCGTTTCCATTACCCCATCGCTCCGTCCCGATGGACCTTTTCGCAGGTTGATCCCCTTATCCCAGCGAGACACTTTTTTTTCATTCGCTGAACCCTACCTCTGCCAGATACTCATTGCGCAGTTGTATCACTGAGCTCCTTAGGAAGGTCTGAAAATCACTGAGCTCCTGACAGGGTTCCTGCGGCATAGGCATGAATGATATGGCTGCACTGGTGGCCGTGACAAAGCGAAAGCCTGCACTCGTGAAGTGGAGGGACTAAACTAAAATCCGAGATTCAGTTACATAGTCTAGGTGAGCTCAGGTATATATCTTCCCTCACTGAATCACCTCACTGAATTCCTTCCAGCGAACCAGACTATTCCTGTGCCGTCCTGTTTTGATAAGAGACAGCATCTGCATCCTTATCAAGGTTCGAGTCGTCATAGAGCTTATCTCGGCTGTTGGGCTCCGACACATTCCGCATCGGTAGCAAGCTTGCTTTTGCAAAAGCATTGTTTGGACAGCAGCACATTTATGATAAGTGCTCTTTGGCGGCCGTCAATCAGAACAATTCAGGAATTTTCAGGGCGTTGAACCAGCCAGACTATTTGCCATTGGACAGCTTTGGTGTTAAGCAGCACATCCAAGATGCCAGGAGCGACGACGCCAGATTCGCCAGATTCCTCCAATGTATCAGAGCTAGGTTTGGTCGGAGATGCAGTCACGCTGGGTGCTCCAGAGTCTCGGGCGTTGGTCATTGCTACAGGTATGTCTGGAGACGTGTATGTTACCTTTTCAGATTGATGCGGGGTTATACCCACATCGGAGTGATAGTTACGAACCGATAGCCAAAATACCTGTGATGTTGCGATCGACTGATTGTTGCGGTGCGAATCAGGAGGGACAATATGTATGAAGCGAGGGGTGAATGGATACGTTCCCGTATGCCCCACTATGCAACGACCAGCCTTCCAATTTCATAGCTAACGTATTATAGGAGCGGAACTTCATGAATCTCCTCTCGCCACGCCCATCCTTTAATGACCACTCCCACCCACCCCCTTTGCCATGTTATGCCGGAGACGACGGAGTCCTTACCTATCTCCCATCTTTGCGGACGCCACCCTCCACATATAACCGGCACGTACGTTTCTCCGTGCTTGAATTCGATCCTCTCTTGGATTCCTCCTCTATCAATGCCAAAGGCTGGGGTGAAATCGCTCGCTCCATAGAGCGGAACTATCAGCTGTTTGACGCATTTGTGGTGCTTCATGGCACGGATTCGCTTGCCTATACTGCATCCGCGCTAGGCTTCATGATTGGTTCGTTAGGGAAGGCAATTATATTCACTGGAAGCCAGGCCCCAATGGCGGAGTTGCAAAGCGATGCTACGGATAATTTGCTCGGGAGTTTGATTATTGCAGGTCATTTTATGATACCAGAGGTTTGCTTATATTTTGGCTTCAAATTGTTCCGTGGGAATCGTGTTACGAAGAGTAATGCTGCGGCATTCAATGCGTTCAGCTCACCAAATCATCCTCCATTGGCAACTGTGGGGATTAATATCACCATAAATTGGGACTTGATCACGCGACCTTCTACCCTGACGCCATTCCATATCTCGAAATATCCCCCCGGAACGTCACATGTAGCGTGTTTGAGAATATTCCCTGGAATATTGCCGGAGATGATTGAGGGAGTCTTGAAGCTGGAGGGCCTACGGGGGTTAGTGTTGGAGACATTTGGGAGCGGGAATGCACCGGAAGATGGTAGGTTGTTGGAGGTGCTCAGACAGGGAGTGGAAGACGGGATTGTTATCGTAAATGTGACTCAATGCATGACCGGGAGTGTGTGTCCGTTGTATGCCGCAGGGACTGCATTGGCGAGGACCGGAGTGGTATTTGGAATGGATATGACGACTGAGGGTAACATCTCCACTCTAGCGACATGATGTAAGACTAAGCTTTACTGACAAAAATTTTAGCGGCTTTAACCAAGCTTTCCTGTCTCCTAGCCGACCCGAACCTTAGTATCGCGGAAATTCGGTCCATGATGTCCCGCTCCCTTAGGGGCGAGATAACAGAACAAACTCTCACGTCCTTCGCACACCCACCTCAGTTGCAGAAGCTCTTCCAGCAGCAGACCCTGGCACCGAAACAGGCCGCTCTCAGTGTACTTGCTTATGCAATCAAGAAGGGAGATGAAGTCGGTGTGAGGGAGGCATTGAAACAAGCAAAGGCTGAAGGAGAGGGGTGGCTTTTGAACGAGCTTGATTATGCGGGGTTTACGCCACTGGTGAGATCTAATTTTCTAGTTTCCTCGTGATATTTCCTTGCATAGAGGAACGCTTCCGTTGTAAATTTTTACGGTGACATTATACTAACATTTACACCCCTCAAACAGCACATTGCGGCGGCCTCTCCGTCTCTTACAATCCTGAGGGAGTTCCTTTCCCAGGGTGCCTCCGTCCATTTACGAAACCACGACGGCCATACACCACTCTACCTTGCTGCCGATGCAGGGAAGCTTGACAACGTCAGGTTGCTCAGGGAATCTGGAGCGCATTTACATACAGAAGAGATTGAGTTGGCTACGCTCTTGAGGGGAAGACTGGAGGCAGGAAGTGGGTGTGTCACACCCGCAGAGAGCGAAGTGGGAGGAACTAGTGGAGTCAAAGTTAGCCTGTCACGCCCGGGGAGCTCGGGGTCAGGAGCGAGTGGACCTATAGAGGAGAGGAGGAGGAGGAAGGCAACGTGCTGGGAGCTGGCAGGGGCGTAAGTAGGGATGGTAGAGATAATTATTATAACGTCATTTTCTTTGTTAAGAGTTTTGGTCAGGAAGGTGTGGTGTTCATTAAAAGTGTCAGGGTTTTGATATTGATATTATAGACCTGTTAGATATACAGATAGCATTATAGACTGCCTTGTTGGGTAATATTCCGACACTTTACGTACAGTTATAGTGGTTCATATTACCCTGATCTCCCATGCCAAGCCCCTTCCGCTTACCCACGGAGGAACATCTACCCCGTGCCCCGCCAGACTAACCCAAGGTGACACATCTCATCTGATATCCTTTCCCTCTACTTATCTATCAACAATCTGATAACTTCTCACCCTACCTTCCCATATAAACAAGGAAACAAAATGTTCAGACGTCTCATCACCACAGGTCTACTGGTCAAGAATGTCGCCCCAAGAGCGACACAGCCAGTTTTAAGGAGAAATTACCATGAGAAAGATACGTAGTATTGTGTTTCAGAGGATGAAACTTGGGGGAAAATGAAATTTATATATTTTTTATAGCTAACATGTTTCCCTCCAGCTGCACTTCTCGATCACTACTCCAACCCTCGCAATGTCGGGTCTCTGCCAAAGACAGATGTAGATGTTGGGACGGGGTTAGTTGGTGCGCCGGCTTGTAAGGCAATCTAGATTTATCAGATTATCAGACAACTCCCCCTTAGGAAATAGATTGGCTAATTATTCTGTGCAGGCGGGGATGTAATGAAACTCCAAATCCGCGTCGACCCAAACACAAATGAAATCGTCGATGTGAGATTCAAGACATTTGGGTGCGGGTCTGCGATTGCAAGTAGTAGCTACTTGACGGAGATGGTGAGGGGGATGAGGATTGAGGAGGCGGAGAAGATTAGGAATACGGAGATTGCAAAGGAGTTGTGCTTGCCGCCGGTGAAATGTGAGATTGATTAACTCTACCTGCAGCTGTGGAAGGAGGTGTGTGGGTGCTAATGTTTGGTTGGGTGGTAGTGCATTGTAGTATGCTTGCGGAGGATGCGATCAAGTCTGCGATCAAGGACTATAGGAGTAAGTCGAGGAATGTGAGGCCGACGATTGGCCCGGAGGCCGATAGGGGGGGGGCGGCACCGCTGGCGGTGGCTTAGGGGAACTGTTTGGCTAGTGGGGAGTTGGTGGATGGTTGGGATAGGTCTCGGGGAAAGTGGCACTTCTGCTGGACAGCTCTGGATTCTCGTTAGAATGACTGGAGCAGTCTCATGGAGATTGGGATATTCTTGACAGGGTTCGTACGGGGTACCTGGGATTGAAATGAAATGGCGTTTTTGATTTTAGTATTTGGGATTGTACTGCTCTATATGAAACATCAGACATGCTCCGGGTCTGGTGCAGATTGATTGCTTGCCGCAATTCAAGTAGCATGCGTTCTGGAGTCTTTTCTGAGATTTGGGGCAGTCTTGAATTCAAGAGTATTCTTACATATACAGTCCCATGTTTCGAATAAAGCTACTACAATAAATACCGCACCTGCCACCCCCCAACCTTCTCCAGGGCAATCAACAATCAACCGTATCATGGACATATCCAAGGTATAATATAGAGAATCGAACACTGTGTGGAAGCAATCTTCTCTGCCAATCTTGTCCCCACAATTCCCGCCCTAGAGCTCGCCCCACCAAATACCATATTTTCCCTCCATAACGACAATAGTAGCCCACATAGGATTCAACGCCATCCCCATACATCTATTCCGCCTATAAATAGTTGAGTTACGGCTCAGGGCTGTTTAATCGGTGTCCCTCTATTGCGTACACTATCCTAGCTTGGATCACCTAGGGCTCCTATGGCGGTGTGAGGTTGTGTTCCTTGATATGCTCTAGGAAGAGCTGTTTGGCTTCGGGATACCCTCGCTTTTCTGCCAGATCGAGTGGGGTTAGGCCACTGTCGTTTTTCTGCAGAATATTGACCCTATGCGCAAGAAGTACTGTTATCGTTGGTATAAGTTGCTTGGGGTCTTTGATATTGGGGTTGTATATTGGAGGGACGTAAAATACAACATGCAACACCGTCTCCGCTTGCTTCGTTGTTGCATGTATGTTCGCACCATTCTCCAATAGAAGCCGTACGACCTCAGTCTGTAGATAAGCTGCTGCACCGTGAAGTGCTGTTCCCCCATCATTGGTTCTGGTGGCCTCAATATTGGCGCCCTTCTCCAATAGCAGGCTCACCACGCTTACATGCCCTCTCCAGGATGCATTGTACAGCGCTGATGATCCATCATCGCTTCTCATGGCCACAATATTGGCGCCCTTCTCCAATGGCATCTTCACTACATCTGTATGTCCATTATATGCTGCAGAATCAAGAGATATTGCTCCATGATCGCTCTTCGTGGCTTCAATATTGGCGCCCTTTTCCAATAGCATCCTCACCACATCTGTATGTCCAGAATATGCTGCGGAATGAAGTGGTGTTTCTCCGGCATCGGTCCTCGTGGCTTCAATATTGGCGCCCTTTTCCAATAGCATCCTCACCACATCTGTATGTCCATTATCTGCTGCGGAATCAAGTGGTGTTGACCCATAATCGCTCCTCGTGGCTTCAATATCTGCCCCCTTGTCCAATAGCAGCCTCACCACCTCTGTATGTCCACAACGTGCAGCAATTAAAAGCGGTGTGGATCCATTATCACTTCTCCTGGCTTCAATATTTCCGCCCTTTTCCAATAGCTGCCTCACTACGTCTGTACTTCCATTTGATGCTGCGTCTAATAAAGACTGTACACTCGGTTTGAGACCCATTGCAGCAGCTAGACGTAACACAGGGACAGTGAGCCCTCTAAATGATGCCGAATCGATTCCCAAATTCTGACTTCGGCCTTTGCCTTTCTGTCGCTCTTCCATTACCGCAGTTTGAGGAACGTCCTGGTTATCCACAGGAGGTGCGTTTGGGTCTTGGAAAGCTGCAACGGCTTGATCTTTTCGATCCCGAATGGTGTCTGCTGTGATCCCAGCCTTGTAAAGGTCTCTGCAAAGTTGCTTCATTGCTTCTTTCGTCTTTACACTTGGAGCGAATGAGGCAACCGAACGCAAAGATAAGACTGAGTGTTTACGACGGAGACCATTAATCAGGTTCTTCATTTCCTCCATCGAGCTTAGCATCTCAGTCTCGAACCCGGGGGATGTATGGCTGCAGCTGTAGAGCCTGAGCATTAGATTTTGGGCACTGATATATAAGCCATATCCATCATGGTGGTTTACCTTGAAATAAATGTGTTAAGAAGCGTGGTATTGGAGGTAAGCCTTGCTCGCAGCTCTGCAATATTCTCCTGGGTCCACTTGATGCGATCAATGGCTTGTGAGGTTGAGCCCTGAGCTGATCCCAATCTCATGTACTTGATGTGCAATTTATCCAAGTCCTCTAACACATTTGTACATCCTTGCAGTATTTCCCGTAACTGCGCCTGTTCATCCGAAGTCAGGGTTTTGTCCTGGAATTGGTTCTTGTGCCTGTCCACAATGATGTGTAGTGATTTAATCTCATCCGAGATATTCTTGAAATCCTCGGGGGCATCTTTGTATGCATTGTACACATCCCAAGCAAGTTTCGAGACCGCTATAAAATCGCCGACTCCGTATCCGTAGCTCATGTCTGGTGCTTGTGTGACCAAATCTTACCTATATATCATATATGGTCAGACTCCAGCTTCAATCATCAGGTAGATGTGATATCTGCTCACGTATGCGTATTTGATGAATGGATTGGCCCTCCTCGCTTACAATACCTGCTCAATGATGGTACTCCTCGCTTGCAATCGAGAAAGGGTTTGTGGACTTGAAACCCTAGCTTTTCGCTACTACTTTAACTGACCGGAGAAATTATTGTTGCGACTCCTGAATTAAAGGCTGAGGGGAAACAGTCACAGCGATCGGGTCGAGACATCGATCGATCTGTAAGGAAGCTACAGTTTTTGACCTAGACCCAATCCAACTACCCCGGCCACAACGGATATATATATCAGGATACTGCACTGGCTAGGCTTCCTATTACAGACCGGATAAATTGTATCCAACACTATTGAATATGCTCTACAATATGCGCCTATTAGCTAGTAGCAGAACCCATGCGAAATCGCCGTATACACCAATCCACCTCGAAAATTATTGAATACCCCCCT
>Ga0307511_10004140_pt1 | contig 14813 bp, 14 predicted proteins | sample 13_EM_MG_FD_200266 | JGI IMG/M metagenome (GOLD analysis project Ga0307511, IMG submission 200266) | Populus trichocarpa ectomycorrhiza microbial communities from riparian zone in the Pacific Northwest, United States - 13_EM | ecosystem: Host-associated > Plants > Roots > Unclassified | place... | reverse complement strand
TCTTCAGTAGTGGGTATTAGTTGTCCGTCAGAGATGGGTGTCAATGGTTCGTTGGATCTGGATTGGGTAGTTGGCATTGTTAGGGGTCTCGATGGTTCACCACGTCTGGTAGCACCGGTGACCATGCCCTACGGTATGAACCTTGATTAGCTTTTCGTACCAGTAGCATATGCATCTACGGACCACAGAAGGAACGATATCGAGAACGATGATAAATCTTCTGTGCGGTAGGTGGTATTCTGCAACAATCTCAGTAAGTATATGAAGTAAGCGCATGCCTTTGGGGCCTACTAAAGTTTTGCGACTTTGAGAGTACTTTGTGAGGATCAATGGATATTTCCTCGGTCTTCCGTAGTCCAAATAACCCTCTCTGAGTGATTATCAGAGAGCACTGCTCCCGAGATGACAATTCGCTACCATGGATCGAGATATTAGAAGAACTGCAGGCTAGACCAGATCCCTACAGGACTTACAGGGCAGAATTGAATGATTCACGAAAAACACCTTCTCCACCCGGAGGGATATTGTATGGCTGATCACGGATGATCAACTGTGCCGAATCGATCTTCTGGGCATTCCGGATGTCGATACCTGTTCAATGGACGTTGGACTCAGGACATGAAACTCGATAGTGAGAGATAGATTCGCACAGGATATGTGGAGTGTTTCCGCCATTGTCACTGGATCTACAAGACGGGCTCGAAGGAAAGGGTTTCTCTTGACACCCACAAGCGCTCACCAGCATGCTGTATTAGGCGTCTACGAGTAGTACCTGTCCCCATATAGGCTAACTAGGATGTGCTATGGCAATAAGTAGTTCGAGTCATAGTGACTCGACAACTATAAAACGCTCTACCACACAAATCAAGTGCGAACCCCATCCATCATGGTCTCAGCAGAACAAAAATATGAGTTGATAACTTCGCGGCTGAAAGAGGTCCTAGGCGCAGAACTGATCAAGTCGATACTCGACCAAGGAAGAACACCAAAATGCTACTGGGGCACGTATTTTCACTCGTCCGTGTGATCCTTCATTGAATCTCAGTGATATTCGCACAGGAACCGCCCCGACTGGTCGTCGTACGTCGATCCATAGTGGTCCCGCTCATCCCTCACCAACCTCTTTTTATATAGCCCATATCGGATACTTTGTGCCATTGACCAAGATCGCGGATTTCCTCAGAGCAGGCGTCGAAGTCAAGATATTGCTCGCAGGTATGTAAGCCCGATTTACAAGTGTGATCCACGATACATGCTCACTCACACCGGTCTGCAAGACGTGCATGCGTTCCTTGATAACTTGAAAGCACCTCTCGATCTCGTCGCTCATCGAACGAAATACTACGAATTCGTCCTTCGGGCTGTCTTTACCTCGCTGGGGATACCCACCTCACAACTCACCTTTGTCAAAGGATCAGACTACCAGCTCAACAGGGACTACACGCTCGACTGCTATAAGCTATGTACGCTCGTCACGGAGCACGACGCGAAGAAGGCGGGCGCAGAAGTTGTAAAACAGGTCGAGAGTCCACTGCTGAGTGGCCTTCTATACCCCGGACTGCAGGCACTGGACGAACAATACCTCGGGGTCGACTTCCAATTTGGTGGCCTTGATCAAGTTTGTTATCCCTTGTCCACCATATGCTCTTATATTAACACCCTTCGTGCTCCGTTCAGCGCAAAATATTCACATTTTCAGAGCTCTACCTGCCACGGCTCGGCTACGCTAAACGCGCCCACCTCATGAACCCCATGGTACCGGGATTGATGGGCGGGAAAATGTCATCTTCGGATCCGGATTCGAAGATCGACTTCCTTGACCCACCAGAAGTCGTGAAACGTAAGATCAAGAAAGCTTTCTGTGAAGAAGGGAATGTCGCCGAGAATGGTCTCCTTGCCTTCCTCAATGCGGTCCTGATACCCATCAGCCAACTCCGCCTCCAGAGACTGCGTGGCGAAACGGGCGAAAGTATCGAGGGAGGCAACGAAGCCGCCGGTTCACAAAGGCCATTCACGGCTGACGACGCACCGGAGGGAACCGTGTTCACAATCACACGCGAGAAGGGCGGAGGACCAAGTCATTACAAAACTTACCAGGAGCTAGAAGACGACTTTGCTGCGAAGAAGATACATCCCGGAGATTTGAAGGCGTCTATTCGCGATGCCATTAATAACTTGCTGGAGCCTATACGGGCTGCGTTCTTGGCCAACGAGGAGTGGCAGAAGATCGAACAGCTCGCTTACCCCGACCCAAATGCGAAACCCGAACCCAAGAAGAAGAAAAAGGTCTGCAGGACTCATCTGGTCAGTGCAATGCATACTTAAGTGGTCTTCCGGCAGGAGAAGATCTACCATCCTCCCCCACCGGGCAAGGGCAAGAACGCCCAACAGACAGCACCGGAACGTGCTCCAGACGGTGATGTCTCCGCAGCCACGCCTCTACCTGCATCAGAAACGGACGGACCCAATGGCACAGCCAAGTCTAAATGAGATGGAATAGCACGTAAGTAATAGCACAGAGTGTGGTGACTACATAGAGTGGATGATTAGTGGAGTACAATGTATGACATGCGGTGCACATGGGCGTGAAGAGTGGGCCAAGTGACTGCTGAGCGCTGAGCACCTAGTGGCGCTGACGATCCCTCTCGCGACTGGTCTTCGTTTCTACCCTGACATATTCACTCTCCTCTGTATGGGAATCTGCGTCCTTCTTAACGGAAACAAATGCTTCCCCAAGGATCTGGAGAGCGACGGCTCGCAGAAGAGTCTTGTTGCGGGGAACAGACGGATTCTCCAATACACGATCACATGTCTCACGCAGGACGGACTCGACCTCGAGTTTCGTCCCCTGTGCCCGAGCGTGATAAGAATAGATGTAGGGTGTAGCTCATCACAACTTGCCTTGAACAGGGCTTGCAGCCCTTTCTCCGCAGCTTGTTCTTCTAGGCGTTTCTTCTCTTCGGGAGTCAGGTTCCCTGCTTTCTCTGCAGCCTGGATCTGGTCGAAGACGCTCTTCAGCTCGATGGCAGATCGGAGTGTCGATACGCTGTGCATTTTCAGCTTTGATTTCTATAGTAGGACCGAAAACTCACGTTTCACTAAACACGTGATATTTGCCTTGGACATTGTGCAGCCAACCCCCAAGACCGAAGATAGTTTGATTTGATGCCAGATAGTGCTTTGCTTTGGACACGTAGACGAACCCTATGGCATGCAGTAGCTCAACGCCATATGATTCCTTCTTGAGTTCACTGGGTACCGTACCACGCATGATCAACCATCGTGGGTCCACTGAAAATGAGAAGGACATACTCAGCCTCCATTTGACACATTTGGCGCCAGCTGGTCGTGACCTCGTAATCATCCGGACCAGTCGCGGACTCAGTGAAAATTGCAAGTTTGCGTTCGAGGCTCTCCACACTGTATATGCGTCAGAATCATCCGATCTCGGGAGGATCATGGAACGCACAGTCCCCCCACTCGCTCAGCTCGTGCTGCAGCTTTCTATCAAGGTTTTTGGGCTGTCAATGCAACAGTGCACAAAATCAGGAATTACCTCGGCGTTTGCTTTCTTTTCTTTCTCCTCTCTGCGAGCCTTCTCCTCATCGGAGATGATCTCTTTCCCTTTAGCGTCGCGTTTGACCTCTTTACCTTCTTCACCTTCTGCCTCGTCGGCTTCCTGTAGCGCAGTCTTCATGTCTCGAGCCAGACTTATTTGACCGATGATCGGTATAAAGCGTTCACCACCAAAGATTGCACTGAATACTTCCTCTGGATCGACGAATCCGCCTTCCGGTGCACTTTCTTTGGATCCAAATTCGTTGTATTTCTTTCGAAGAGCAGGGTCAGAAAGGGTCTGGTACGCGATAGCAATCTCCTTAAAGCGCTCCTCAGCATGCGGGTCGTCTGGATTCTTGTCGGGATGATGCTTGATAGCCAATCGTCCTTGAAGCAGCATGTTAGAGCACGAGTACAGCACAAAGGATTGCGAGGAACGGGAACTGACTATATGCCTTCTTGATATCGTCCGTAGTTGCATCTACAGGTACGCCCAACAGGTCGTAGTAGCCAGTCTCTAGCGGCTTCTCCTGTGTCCCGATCTTGCGGCCTCTTCTACCACCCGCACTGGACCCACTCGTTCCGTTGGTCGACTGAGTAGTAGCAGACGACTGTGCAGATACGCCTTGTGGTAGTTGTCCTGGATAGAATGCATGCTGGTACACGGTCTGACACTTGCAACATCGGACGCGAAGGAATGTTCCTTGCGAGGGTATTGGAGATGGCACAGGGAACTCGAGCGGTAAGTTACAGGTTCCGCACTGCGAACGAATATGCGGGATATACGGTCGTGAGCTTGCTACTGGGTATGTGCTGCTCATCCCTGTCGACGGTAGCCAAAGTTGAAAGAAAGCGACAAGGATGAATCACGTGGGTGTCACCCTCCAAAGTCATTTCGAGTCTAGTTAGTGGAAACTATGATGCTGCAGCTGCACAGCTGCAGATCCGAGTCGCAAGGCCAACCCGCTCCACAAGGAGCAGCTCCTGCAGTGTTGCATGTACCAGGGGGCAATACTTGGTATGTTTGCAGAAATGGAACAAAACTATAGCTTCAAACCACACTAGTAGATGTCACAGGAAGCGATCAGCGTAGCGCGCTCGCAGCGGACACTGGTCGTATGTCCAAGACTGGAGCATCACTGATATGCAGTACCATTCAGACCCTCTTATAATCAATACTCAAAAAATGATAGTGCGCAGAGTCATCATTTCACTACAGAATAGGCAAAGTTCCTCTTCGCCGGTTCCCCAATTGGTCGGCGTCATCATCCCGTTAGCTACCCATTGAGTAGTGGTGATGGCCATTGTCTTTGAAGGCCGCCGGCCGCAGGATGGGGGGTGGCCGTGCTGGTAATGATATTTTGTGCCCGTTGGGCGAGAAAGATAACAAGCTTAGAATATTGAGTTGGTGAGTGCAGTGGTGTTTCTCGGAAGGCGGTTTCGTGAAAGACTCCTGGAGTCGACCCATATGAAGACCAGGGAGGCATTGATGGCGATGTGATGCAAAAGTGTCAACCCTGCGTTTTGATCATGAGCACAGACCGAATGGTGGAACAAGGGTGACTATTGGGAATACTCTACAGAGGGTCACCTGCTGGCCCATCTGCATGCCTCATTGGCGGGGGTAAGTGACGGTTGGTATTGAATCCAGCCTGGTCTCTTGGGGAGAACTCGTCACTAAGTGATAGTTAAGTCGGGTGCAACGAATGCGATCGAGAGGGAAACACGTACCAGACTGTGAAAAGGGCGAATGGGGACAACCCAGACTCCGATGGTCCCAGAGCCATCTGGTGACCAGTCGAGGAAGAGCTCTGTGATAATATTTGCAGCGCTACTACTAGTAGTACGGGTAGTGTGGTACGTATTCCGAATCTTCTAGTTCCCTTATGACATTCTGTAAGCCACTGATCCGCATCTTCGTCTCCGTCTTGCCGTATGTAACAGAATACCTAAGCGCCTGCAGTCAGTTCAAGCGCCACGCTTGTTCCGAACGAAGTTTATGTCAGACCGCCGCCCCCTGGGTTTGTGCCTCTGCTCTCAATCGCTTCGTTCCCTACAAAGAAACTTCCTCTAGTTCTTTGCGCCATATGACACTGCTTCCATCGTACTCCACTATCTGTCATGCGGCGACCGCTCAAATTACTATGGAAGTGCAAAATGCGTCCAAGGAAAGAAACTTATCCGTCTCCATGGGCCAAGAGCGGGTTCAAGATATTAGGATGAATGTTCTCCGCCAATTGTCGAAGTCGTAATTGCTTGCAGCGCCCGTTTCTATGGTCAGTTCGAATGGGATCCCAACTATCGCCACGCACGGGGGCTCCTTGCTCTTTGCACGTGGGTTTGGGAACTCTTCAGACTCTTCTCTCAGTCTCTCACAAAAGACAGCGTGATCGACAGGTCTTCCCTATTGAAATCGGTGGTTTTGACTGGAGACAGCCAGTGAACCTCCACGGTACCTGAACCGTTCAGGGGTTCACAAGGGATCATTTTTGATGTAGAACGCTGATTTCGTCCAGGTTGCAAGTGCTACCTGCCCTTGGAGACAAGCGCAAATATTGCTATCGGTGTCCCGATTGGCATGGCGTCGTCTTGACTCTGGAGAAGCAGCAGACTGGGGCCTTATCTTGCACCGTTTATAGTTCTGTTGGCGAATTTAGGGATCGAATGCTGCATACGCCCACTTATGTACTCGGACCTGCTTGGTGAGTTTATACCCTCAACCTGCACACGTCGCACGTTGAAACTTCTGGAAGAGTGTGGTCTTACAGAGGGCTATAATGCACAACCCAATTGGTCCAATCCTGTCACATTCCCGCGGACAGCCGGTGTTGCAATGGCCCTTCGGAGGCACGAGGCTTGCATCAGTCGGTTTCATGTACTCTCAACCATAACGTTTCCACTTCAATGGGCTATGCATTTCCAGTCAAAGTACAATTGTTGGGCCACCCGACCACATCCCCCGCACCCAACAAGAAGACTAACCCCATGGTCATATACTGTTTATTAACACTGCTATTACAGCATGCGAAGCTCAGGGATATACGATATTCACGGATGCACCACATTTTCCACGTCCCGTGACCCTTGTAAAACAAGGCGATTGTTCACTGTTCAGTAAATGGTTATCCTATCTCGACTAGTCCCAATTGGCAATGAAGACTTCCACATTCTAATCCACAACGGTTGATAGTGGACAATGTCACAGTGATGACCGCCCATTTATGCACAACATCGCCACTCATCATACCACACCTCCCTAACAAATTTCTGATTCGTGACTTGTTTTTGCAGGCTGAAAAGGTTTTTCGATCGTGTCGGCTTTGGGGAAAGACGCCTGCTGTCACGAGTATTACGTGTTAAGCTCAAAATATCGTTGGTTCGTTGGTGAACTTCGCCTCGATAGTCGGCGCTTGGATGGAGTTGCATCATGCCGCTCTCGCGCCGAGACATAGAGTTCGCTTCGCTTCGGTCGGGGCGCAAATGGTCCACTTCTGAGGGGGAATAAAATCGATCAGGCCATCTGAAAGACGGACGAATTACGCTGTGCCTTGCGTTCTGCAGATATGATGTCACTCGTGAGCTTTGAGATCCTCTGTAATACTCGTCGTACTTATCCGACCAATCACGTGCTTGTTACCCGTGACCTTTCATTTAGACGAGGACAAGCTCGAGGCAAGCTTCATGACAAATTCGACAGCATGCTGCATCAGCATGACGTTTGAGCGTCAAACCACGATTGATACATTTGATTTTAGACTGAAATACGCACCACGGAACATTTCTTCCACCAATTGGGTTGCTTCTCGAATCGGTTCTCAGTATATTTGGTCAACATCCTATCCGTAAGTGTCATATCGCCTGAAATCGAATGGTAAGAGTAACCCGAGAATTAGACTATATGGCCAAGTTTGGCAGCCCCGTGTCGGACTAGTTCACTGCCAGTGTGCGTCTCTTCTCGCCGCACGAGTGCGGGCCAAGCTGTTCAGCGGCATGGGTGAAAGATCAATCTCGTAAGTGTCTATCCGCACATTGGGTGACGGTATTCCTTCTTCGGTTTTACGAAATGTATCACAGCATGCTGTTGGCCGCTTCTCGGTCGGGCCAACAATTTTAGCTGCCTTATGTACGGTTCAGACCCTGGCAAACATATAAGAACGGCGTCACCCTTTGCTTTGGTTTCCCCAGGTCCTCAGTCTCTGAGTTCATCCTGTCCTTTCCTTCTCGACGGCGGTTCTTGTCAATATGTCTGAAGCCGCAGAGAAATCTGAGCAGCACCACTATGAGACCCCGAGCAAGTATAATTCTCCAAACGAGGCAGTTTGCGTGCTGACCAGACTAAAGGCCCACAGCATCCAAACCGATGGGCAGAGATCAGGTTTGTGCGGTGCCGTCTGTTTGCTAGTGGTGTGGTGTACCTGACGCCGTCGTCCGCAGAGCGTCCATCCGGGAACCTTTTGCAGAGTTTCTGGGCACTATGATCCTTATCATCTTCGGTTGTGGTGGGAACTGTCAAGTTGTCTTGTCATCGAGTAAGGCTGTGGCTTCCAGCCCCAGAGGAGTGAGTATATGGTCTAGTCTCAAATCTATGGTCCAATTGAATGTTATGACCAGGACTTCCTCTCCCTTAACTTTGGCTGGGCTCTCGGTGAGAGGAATTTGCCACCTGATTTCAACGGTACTGACTTGCTTCAAAGGCCTTGGAATTGGTGTCTGGGTTTCTGGTGGGATATCCGGTGGTCACCTAAACCCAGCAGTACGTTTATGTGATTGATATTCATGTTGAATCGTAGTTGACTATGACACAGGTAACGCTTGCCCTGGCATCGGTCCGTGACTTCCCATGGAAAAAAGTCCCTTCCTATTGCATTGCCCAACTACTTGGTGCCCTCTGTGGCGCCGGCATTGTTTACGCCAACTACTATCATGCGATAAACGCGTTCGAGGGTGGCTCTGGCATCCGTACCATCTCGGGCACTGGGGGTCTCTTCGGAACTTATGCGGTGCGACTCCCCCCCACCCTTCTGGCAGGCTTGTGCTCATGGTACCTTCTAGGCTGACTACATGAGTTCTGTTGGCTGTTTCTTCTCAGAGGTGAGTAGATCGTGCAGGTCGAGCAAGGCATTATTAAATACAACTATTATTGGCAGTTTTTGGGCGCGGCCATGCTTATCATTGCCATTCTCGCTGCCACTGACAAGAAAAACATCGCTCCGCCCACAGGGCTCGTCCCCTTCGTAATCTGCTTGGCCTTCCTCGGGATCGGTATCACGCTCGGCATGGAGACGGGATATGCCATCAACCCTGCGCGTGATCTGGGACCCCGAATTTTGACTGCTATGGTTGGCTATGGAAAAGAAGGTTCGTGGTATATGAAGGCCATTATAGAAGAAGGCCTGACTTTTTCCCTCAGTGTTCAACTTCAGGCACCAGTACTGGCTCTGGTGCCCCATTCTTGGATCTATCTTCGGCATGCAATGCGGGGCGCTGGCCTACGACCTTCTCATCTATACTGGCTCGGACAGTATTGTCAACAAGTCGTGAGCCCGCATAGTTAAACAGGCATTTCTCGTTGGTCTGACGCTTCCTTAGGAGCGCACCACAGCAACCCCGCTCCTATGCTACAAATGGTTCAGATGTAGTTTAATAAGATAATACCAATTTTCTCCGCCGATCTGATTCCCGCTTTTTTTTTTCGCTTTGTCGATCTAGCTCTTCATTTCTTCTTTGCTTCTCTTATGATTTGAAATTTAGCTAATTGGAGTTCTACAATTCATTTGGTTGTCATTCAATATAGCTTGAAATAGCTGAACAACTCGGTCCGCCATTTTGGGATGTACCTCGATAAGTTTTAAGATTTGAAAACTGAATTACTTCGACAGTAAGTGTGTAGTACAACTTGCAACCGATCATGATGTGAATAAGTCAGAGTTCGCTGGTCGTCTATCCAGTGCAGGGATCAAAGTCAACATAACAAATATTTGCAAGTGGCGGTATTCTCAATACGGGCGGGCGTATGTACCATAGAATAGGACAGATGGCTCAATAGGGGACCTCTTGAAAGATCCCGAGTGAGACCGATATGATATGTTTTGTCACGCATAGAATGGGCGCAAGGACATACTTTCATATTGGTGACATCCGATATGATCACGAATGATTCGAGAACGTCGGGCGGTCATGAAGTTAGATTGTAACTATGGTTCGTCGTACTAAATCGGCCGACAAGGGAAAAATGCTATGTCGACGTTCAAAAGGATGCAGCCGAAGAGCGTTGTCTCGAAAACACGGATGCCTAAACCCCGAGGAGTCAGAGTCGCCCGTAAATAGAGACGTGATACTCCTGTTTCTCGGCTGGAATAGCACCGCACTGAAATCCCAAAGAGTTACCGAGCTCTGGAACGAAAACGCGTCTGCAACGCGGTCACATCGCAACCAAGAAAAAAAAGTAGAACCATTGCCTATGCTGTCAGCAAGGCGTAAATCAGTCATAGCGATTCACCGCACCTGAGAAAACTCGATGGGGAGTAGACAAGGGTTTGAAAGTTGGCCGCACAGACAAGCGCAATACGCCATATGTGCCTGACACGATAGGATTCAATAAACGAGGAGATAGCTCTGAGCTGCATCATTCCGCTTCATGTGTACATAAACTTGATGTGAACTGAGTTCAACGGACCAGACCGAAACGGCATCTAGCCTCGCGATATAGCAGACATGCATGCAAGTGTTCCGTTTCAAATGTGAAGTCGCAGCTGAAAATTCTGAGGGGCTTGGCCTGATGGGGAGTAACTAGAACGTTAGTGAAATGAATAACACGAGCTCGACGGACTTCTAGGGTCCCCATATACGAGTATGAGGGCTTCTAGACTCAAGAAGGATCGCAGAAATTAATAGAGGGTGGTTCACACACCAGTATTAGATATTATTGATGGAAGTGGCGAATGGCGACATCCACGGAGTGCTAAAATGACCCAAACCACCAGAGGACTCAACGTTGCTTGTCCCTGGTCCCATACGTTGGTGAGGTGGCTAATAGAACCTGACCAAGTTGTGGGCGTGGTAGCACTACTACTAGAAAAAGGCCAACGCCGACGGCAAACACCTTGTTTACCTTGTGCTACTCCCCCGTCAGCGCGTGGAGGACACCGAAAAACAATAGGCATATTAGAATCACCATAATCACGGTTTATTATGCTGTTGCCTTGACTAAGAAACATCGAGGAGCATACATGCGACGAACTTGAGCCAGAAGGAATGGAACGGAGATCGAAATAATGTCGATCGCGGACGTCGAAAGTGACCTGGTCGGTAGTTTGGTGAGTTATATGGAACATCAATGCATCGAATTTGCTGCTCACTCCCACAAGATTGCTTGGCTTTTGATTAGTAAAATTTCTTGTCCCCCTGCACCGGGTCCAGTGCCATGTCCCGCCGAGTCAATCAAAAGCTGTCATTGTTACTTCCGAGTTGGCCACGGGGCGCGCTCATGATGGTCCTGAGGATCCTCAGTTCGGTTCTTCATCTTCAACCGTCAGGAGAGCCAAACGTATCTGATGGGTCGTGGGAGAGATGAAGACGCGGTGGCTGCCCATCCACAGAGTTGTCACCATTAACGGAAGAACCAATAGCCCTGCTGTCACTAGAGCACCTCAGAAAAGCTGAGAGCCCTCCACTCAGAACAACGCTAAGATGGTCAGCATCTGTAGCTACGATGACGAAGTTATCCGAATCCCATGCCAGCCACGTAAGGCTCCTGTTCGCGACCAGAATAGTTGGCATACTCGAAGAACGTTCTGGTCATTTTATGTAAGTGGTGAAAAGTTAATTATCCGGATTCTCGGATCAAGGGCGGATGGTTGCTTTAGCTTTGATATGCCTTAGATCTTTTTCCCTTGTAGGTAAACCATCGTGTGTGCAAACCCGTGTCTGATCAGTTTACAGATATTATGATTTCTAAACCTACTAGTATGTCTCGGTCATTTTCGTCGCGGTGTACGAGTTATCATCCTTGTGTCAGCCTGCAACCCGAGGGGCGGCACGCAGTAACGATTCGCTATTTATTACATATCGTGAGGTGCCAGGTTCTCGAGCATCCCTGGGGATCTGGTACTGAGAGGCATTATAGTAAGTGGTCTGCCTTCTTGTATTCAGGCTGGTTGATGGCTGGTTATCTGGTCGAAATTCCCATCTTTTCGTGGGGGCGAGATGTGTTCCAGGACGGAGGTCCATTAAGGAATGGTAAGAACCCCTTGCAGACAAGGTTGCCAGTCTCCAGAGGAATGCAGTGCCGGGCTATGGACACTGGTCACCATATGCCATAGACGCCCGACAATAGCCAAAATCAAAGCTTCTACGCGTCTATCCGCCCGAGGCTGTGCGAGCTATGTACTAGTATAGTTTGACCGTGGTGCGTGATAAGGCTTTCCGTTGCTAAGCAAGCATAAGGGCGGCACCGGTCGGAACGTTGACCAAGAGTACTCGACTGTCAAAACCTTCTGTCACTCGCACTCTCTATCCACAGCCATGGAGGACCACCGGAACTTGAATACCCGAGGAATGTTTTCCAGCCAATCAATTTACTTCTACTTCACATGTTTCCATCTCGGCAGTTTCAGACCTCCGACGACAGGAGAGCCGTTGCAAAGCCAGGGGGTTTACACACCCACTATACCATAGGCTTGCGGGACCCTGTGTATCATGCGAAGGCAAAGATTCTTAATGACGCCCTCCAAGAAATAGACATGGGAAAGTTCCAGGTCAGTTTGTCTATAGTACGCCTCCCGTCGTAATAATTCATACACCACCCACAGTGGTATTTGTTCATCGTGGCCGGGATTGGCTGGACTTCGTGAGATCTTCGAATTTTTCGATTCATTTTCGAATTTCTAACTGAGCTTTGATAAGAGACGAGCTAATGCTGGTGAGCGCTACCTTGGCGGCATTTCCAACGAGTCGGTCTCACCCATATACATCCATGTAGCTGATCAAAGCATTAATCTACACATCGGTTACACGTGAGTTCAATGTCCAAGGAGAGTGGATAGTCCTCGCACATGCCGTCGGACTACTAGTCGGAGCAATCTTCTGGTGCGTCAGTAATGACGTGTGGGGGCGTAGGTAAGACTCCTCGTGATTGGGTGTTTGAGTGCTCACCTCACGTACTAACCAAAGGTGGTCCTTCTATCTCACCATCCTTATCACATCCGTTTTTTCTCTCATCGCTGCCGCAGCACCCAACTATGCTATAATATGTATATGCATTGTCATGTGGTCTTTCGGAGTAGGTGGAAACATCCCTGTTGACTCGATTGTCTTTATTGGTAGGTGGCCCCTTCCTGTACTTTGTAAGGACGTGAAATCTATATCCCGATAGAATTTGTTCCTACACCACATTGATATATGCTGACTGTGCTCTGCGTCTGGTGGTCATTGGGTGACCTGGTCGGTAGTTTAGTGAGTTACTTGGAATCAAAGCGTTGAATTTGTTGCTGACCCCATAAGCTCGCTTGGCCATTGATTAGTAACTTCTCTTGTCCCCCTGCACCAGCACCATGCCCCGCCTCGTCAAACAAAGGTTGGCGCTATTGCCTCTTGGCTACGGGTGGGCTTATGATGGTAATGTGGGTCTTCCGGCTCTTCGCCTTCAACCTTCCAGAGAGTCCAACGTATCTTATGTCTCGCGGGAGAGACGAAGACGCAGTAGCTGTCGTGCACAAAGTAGCGACCATCAATGGAAATATTAGTAACCTTACCGTGGCGCACCTTAAAGGAGCTGAAATACTCACCGGGGACTCCAAAATTCAGACTGATACCAAGATGGTCACATCTACGTCTGCGATGAGGAAATTCTCGGAATTCCACGCCAGCCACGTAATGCCTTTGTTCGCGACACGGGTGCTGGCATACTCGACTAGCATCCTGATCGTTTTATGGGGTGAGGAATACTTTTCCCAGATCCTCGGAACGAGGGCTGATCGTTTTTCCCTTAGCTTTGATCGGGCTTGCGACTCCTTTGTAAGTGATCCATTATGTGCGTAATGCCATGTCTGATCGTTTTACAGGTATTACGATTTCCAGACCTACTAGTGTGTTTCGGCCGTTGTTGTCGCACGTGTAAGAGTTAACGTCCTTAGATCAGCCTGCAAACACGAGGAGCGGCACATGGTTCTCTGTCTACTGCATATCGTGATGTGAGTTATTGATCATCCCCGAGGATCTGGTACTGAGGGGCATTAAAGCAAGTGATCTCGAGTTTCCTTTGTATTCCAGCAGCGTTGATGGCCGGTTATCTGATCGAAATTTCCGTCATTGGCCGGCGCCGAACCCTTGCTATCTTCACTGGTCGGTCTGCATCATAATTCAAATTTTCTGAGTGTGATAACCATCGTCCACATTCTAACCGGTTTTTTCATTCTCTTGTCGACAACTGCATCCACATCTAATGCTTTTAATGGATGGAACTGCGGGATAAATTATGCCTGTACCATTATGTATGGCGTGTTATACGCCCTATCTCTGGAGCTGCTCCCCATCAAGGCCAGGGGGACAGGTTACACGATGGTTTTCACTGTAAATTGCACCTGTAATGCCATGGTGCGTGTTTCGGCGATGTTTCAGAAGTGCACGGTGATATACCAAATGCAGGCATCCATCATTGCGTTATACGCTAACATAAATACATCTCTTCCTATGTGGGTTTCTGGGGCAGTACTTGTCCTTGCTGGATTTATTGCGTTGTTCTTGCCCATCGAGCCGCGGGGCGATGCCTCTTTAGAAAGTCAAGGTACTGTCCATTAACGAGTGGCTCTCCAGCAGCTCCTGGGTGTGAAATTTCCTTATATCATATAGAGGGATGTAACAGAGGGGATCATAGCCATGGTTTTACTTTTGCCATGCCACTTTTACTTTTAGATACATGTTGTCCAATTTATGTGCTCATGGAATGTGACAGTTAGAGGGATAATCTAGCTTTCAGAAACTGGTCAGGTATGTATCAGGGAAGGTGAACTCTATGGTATGTGACAGGAGAACTAATGTATGGATATCAGTATATTTTTACAAGCCGAGGGAGAATCACAGCCTCGTCTTCACCCTTCGGCTGCAAGACTCGAGTGTCTACAAGATAATCACGGCTCAGCACAGGGCACAATCACCGAGCAACGGTTTACCTCGTCCACAGTAACAAATGTCTTCATCGCATCGGCTTCGACAAGGTCCCCGATCTTGCGATCCTCCACCGAGCACTTCCTCCAAAT
>Ga0307511_10004139_pt1 | contig 14816 bp, 7 predicted proteins | sample 13_EM_MG_FD_200266 | JGI IMG/M metagenome (GOLD analysis project Ga0307511, IMG submission 200266) | Populus trichocarpa ectomycorrhiza microbial communities from riparian zone in the Pacific Northwest, United States - 13_EM | ecosystem: Host-associated > Plants > Roots > Unclassified | place... | reverse complement strand
CTCGAGTATTCAATGTATTATTCAAATCAGGAGCCAATTTTTCTATTTATCCGTAGTGCTCCATAGTCCCGTATTTCTCAATAGTTCCGAATATATGAGATAATTATATTTAAATATTATTGTGGCCATCATATTGATGGGTGGGCTGGGCCCATTGTTGAATGGGCCGGCCATTAGCGCGATTGACTTTAGCGGCCCATTGATCAATGGGCCGTATTGACGTATGGGTCAGAACAGATACGCAACACTAGTTGGGGCGCTTTCTGTGTTACCCTGATTATGATCGACCATGCTCCGGACCTTAAAGGCTTCATTATGCACCCAGCGGTACTTTCTGGAATTCGAAAACTTACAGTAAGGAGGGGTGAACGCAGCGGCCTACGTCTGGTGGCATGGTCTGCGTAGGGCACACCCTATTTCACATTACGCATTAACGGCCCTCCTACGACCCACCACCAGTGGAATGGCCGTCTGAACAATCTTCAAGTTGCGCTAACCAACCACGCTGACTGACCGTGATCAGACCAATATCTATCCTCAGTGCCAGAAGCGCTTTACATGGATCTTGGGGCCCACTAGTTTCACAGGATGCGAAATTCAAAATTACACTCAGGTTGCAAGGTTACATGGAATGCTTAGCGTGTTAGCTAGATCTTCCCTTGTGAAAATACTCTCAATTGGCAGCACTAATATCAATCATTGATTATCCTGGAATACTCTCGCTTTCAGGTGTCAATTTGCACTTCATTCCATGTAAGAACATACCAGTACGATTTTGTGGTCCAGATGGACCGAGCCGCCCATATTCACTTTGGATAACCCCCGAATCCCATATTGGATAAACTCCAGTTCCTCAGACTCGAGGGACTCAGGACACTCAGGGAGTGTATTCCTTTGGCCCTTCCCTCATCCCGTATTAGACAAACTATCCTAACTCAAATGGATGGTGTATATATTAAGCATACCTGTTACAAGTTCAATCGCTAGTCTAACTAGAGGGGCAAAGCTTGATACATGATGTTTGATCACAGTTTATTACATCTACCTACCCAGGACGTAAAGCAGGTGGGGTTGGCTCTGACCCCAAACATCTCAAAATGAAATATTAAACCCAAGATGGAATCGCAGAGGCTGACTGAGTACTCCACCACTTGATAGGTTAGTTTCTGCATAAGGTGAAATTTATATTAAGCCGATAGTCCATATATGCTGACTTGAAATATACTTAAATCCCAAGCTTTTCACAGACAGCATAATAGACACATATTGGAACTGATGCACAGCTTATTAGGGATGGTGCTGAAGAAGGCCCATACAGATAAATAGCATCCACAACCGATCAATGGAGTTCACACATCAGTTGACTCCATTCTTGTGTGCCGCCTACTTATGCGGGTACAGAGAAAAGTACTTGCGCTTGATGTTGGATAATCCACCGGACCCTGGTCTGAAAATGCAGCCCCGGATCATAGGCAAGAATAATTTGAATACTAAGAACGATTCACCAGAAAAACAGCCTAGTAAGCATACACCACCCCGAGCTGTTTATTTCAAGCTTATCCATAATATATATTCGTCAAAACATAACTACCCCTCCCCGTACAGCTAGCCAGGTCTCTCCAGACCCCCACCCCATTATGAAGACCACCTCGCACAAATTAAATTCCACATGATCGATATTAATCACAGCGGTACAATTAACTAGTAAAACCAACGCAAAGCTCGAAAAAGCACAAACATGCATGATGCGCTAGTATATCAGAACCAACATACACGAGAACAAGATACCTCAAAATGCAAAAACATATGCATCATGACAAATTGACGAGTACGAAATTAAATACAACCAACAAAGAATCCCCCCGGAGTGACATCCAAAGTCGATATAGCAGGAGGCAAAGAAAGGAAGAAAGATGGAAATCACCAATGTACCCAGCGGATGAGCAAGTTTGGCAAGAGAAGCTTCAGCATGGAGCGGTTTGAAGACCCCTCGGGTCCCCTCCCGCTCATACCTCCCACTCAGTCACCAAACACCAAACAGGATAGGTACAGCCTACAGAACCACGTTCCTAACGGAAGCCCACCAAAACAGCTGAACCTTAATAACACAATATCTAACGAGGGTTATTGGTACGAGCATGAGCTGACGCCTAAGACAATAGATGGAGAACAAAACATAAGAAAACCAATGCAATCCATCCCGAAAGAACTCCCGAATATTCGAATGCTTAGCTAAGTAATATAAGAAACTGCCAAGGTGGTGACGAGTAAATCTTCGTAAAAAAAATTCGTCATAAAGATATATGTATAGTGTTATAAGAGAGCGTGGGGTTGTCAGATATGCGTGCCGTTTACCATGATCGTTATATGAACATAGGGAAGTCGTAAATATATATGGTTTGCCCTCGGTGTACGTAGTGTCTTAGATATCTGAGGTTAACTAGCTAGGAAGTTGAGATATTAATCCTCCGGGTTGGGTAACTGCACAAACATGCCACTTGGGAAACGGAAAAAACGAGGAAGCCAGGTAAGTGGGGGCTGGATGTGTAAGCTGTCGAGATTGGTGTCGCCGAATTCAAAGTTCGAAAATCGAATATCGTCCTCCAGCGTCCCAGTTTCCCTCCATACAGGCACTCTCCCCTTGTCATTTCTTCCTCTCGTCTATTCTTGCTCCTTCGCATCAAATTGACCCAGATACCGTGTCCTCCGGTGATGGAATCCCCTAGCTCTCCTCCCCACCCGCATTCTCTCAACCCCCTCACACCACAAGAGTACACTCCTCCCCCTTCCACTTTATGCGCGAACAGCAACCCACCCACCTCCAAACGCGTGCCCCTCACCCCTCTGGTACCCTCCCCTCAAACTCCTTCCCCTAATATCATCCACCCCCTTTGCCCTCCTCAGCTTCTTCTCCCTCCCACTCCCACTCCGGCTACTACTTCCCCCACCTCTCGCTATACTCTCCTCCCTCTCTCTCTTCTTCTCCCGGCGGGAACTTTCGGAACTTATATAATAGCCCCCATCCCCCGCCGTTGTCCCGCGATGTTGATGTCTGTATACCGGCGGTGGTGCATAGTATTCGGTATTGGTATTATAAACTCCACTAGCATATTCAGGAGGTAGCCTCCCTCTGCTACGTGTTTTGCCAGAAGGCTTTACCTGTGTAGTGCCAAGGGAGTGCAACGCGGGAAACATTTCCGTGCCAAGATAGTATGCGGATTCGGGGGCTGGTTCATATGTACTGTATGTCGGTGGGTATTGATATCCGTATTGATTAGAAGCATATTGCGGTTGTAGTGGATATTGGGGGTAGGTGTATGTATACGTATGTGTCCCCGGGCCACGATGGGACGACGGCGATGCTTCCCCAGATGCACCCCGCCTTCGGGAGGTGGAGTATGGATCGGTGACTACATACTGCGCATGATGAGGCTGCTGGTCGCGGGAGCTTCGACGACGAGACCTTGAACTAGACCCAATTATGGGCTTTGAAAGCGATGAGCCCATGATGGCTGATCTTATTGAATGTCTCCTTCCTCCCTCTGACTGATGGTATCGATCCTCCCTACTCTTCCCCCCTCGAGATGACCCCTCCGCCGCGGGGATCTCAGTCGGCTGCGGAACGAATCTGACTCGTTTCCCTTTCTTGCGGAGCCGCTGCGCGTACTGCCAGATGTATTCAGCGAATGTTCGGCGGGGGGGTTTATACGTATATGTAGGTTTAGATGTAGAGGAGGAAGGTAGTACCCTTGCACTACTGCGACGGTTTCCTGACGAAGTAGTTTTCGTGCTGCCGTCAGTCTCGGGGTCAGTTTCCCACTCGCGGGGCGCGGATGGAGTTGTAGTGGAGGTATCTCTTGCAACAGCGGCTGGGTAGTATACAACTCTACTCTTCCCCTGTCGTTTACTTTTTGTCTGGTTCCTTTGGGGTGGGGGGTTTCGGAGAATATACTGTGGGATTTGGATCGCTGGAGTTGGTGCTCTCTCAGTCGAGGAAGAGGAAGAGGGTATACCCCAAAGCTTGTTTGTCCTGCGGGAGGGGTAGATGTAAGCAGAATGCCCTGGCTTCAGTGACGATGTGCGTGGGGGCAGTTGGAGGGGATAGTAGTAACTATCGCCACCTCCTCCGTGGCTACCCTGCAGCATATTGAGGGTCGGGTGTACTTTGGTATAGATAGGGATATGGAAAAGTATGGGTATGAATTTAGAGCCGTGGATACCAATGTAATGATAATGAATGGATATGAAATCGGAAAAGAGGAGAAAGAAAGAGGAAAGAAAATAAAAAGATTTAAACTTACGACTCGAGTGGCCTCTATATACTGACTGACAACTGCAAACTGCTTCGCTCGTCGATATTTCGAGAAATCACTAGAGCCTCCAAGATCAGGTCAGTATGACAACTCCGAAGGTCAGATGAAATGAAAACCCCTTTGCCCCAGTTTCGGGTATTACGAACCAGCCCGAAATAGGAAATATCTCGATCACGAAAGCAACACCAGTGACATTAACCAATACACTATGACGCAGAAAACCCAGGATAAAATTTAGACAGTATAGCAAATAGTCGGGGGGTTCCCCCTTTGCCGCTTAATGCACTTGCGTGTGATATTATAATATTCAATGATCGAAAGCCCTCGTTCATCAAATTTGCCCCCTCAGCTACATGCAATGCCACACCTCTAACCAATCACCAAAGCCGAAAATAGAAACCGTGCATAGCCCCAGGGTCTTGGGTTCAGTATATGGTAGGGTGATGATGGATGAATGACAAGGAAATCCAACCCACGCGTACCTGCTTTAGTGTCTCTCCGCCCCTCTGGGATGAGTGTAGAATTGTTGGACGGATAGATAGATCTGGATCTCAACGTTGCGGATATCTGCTGTGCCTATATGCGTGCGATGTATGGATGTGCTTAATGTAGGTATGTTGTGCGTTATGTACACCACGCGCGCAGGCAGAGCGGGAGCGACGTTAACGTTGGATGGCGTGGGACGCAAGGGTACCGGGGTTCTTTATAAAAATGGTATTGACCTATGACTTTTCGAATCAAGCACAAGATCTGGACCTCCTCAGCCGGGTGTATCAGCAGATCTATAGGGGCGACGAATGACGAATGACGTTGGGAGTTAGCTGAAAGGGGCGGTGGTTGCCGAGTCGGCGCGCATAAGCAACAAGCGTTGGTGTTTATGTTACCTGACTTCGTCCCTGCTCCCATGCAATGAATATAAGCAAGCTGAAATAACGCTATTCCTTCTCTATATCTTGCCGTCGAAATCCGAAGGATCGTTTTCTTTCAGTATCGAACGCACAGCTGCAGCTCGAAACAATCGATAAAATCTCCCAACCCAGCGCAGCCAATACCTTATAATAAACAATATCGCCTCGCAGCCGCCCCGCGCCCCTCGCATAACATGGAGGGGTCGGGGTAGGTAGATCGCGGTCACCCCTCGAACCTGGATCATTGTGACTTACTCTAGTGTTTTGCCTGCCCCCTGCTAATTGCAAGTGTAGCTTTCCTTGCAAATATGCCTGCATTCTGCACAACCGCCGACCAAATACCCACACCATATGCCCATAATAAATGACGGGCCCAAGAGCGGGGCGGAAAAGCAGACCCTTGAGGAGCAAGAATACGGTGAGACGTAGTTAGGTAGGACTCCTGATGTGGAGGATATATGAGTAAAACATAGTCGTTTTTTGCGTTATGAGAAGTTGCCATCGGCTATCCACAGAGAACCAAGCTCCTCCTACAAGATCTTTTCCAAACCTTTTCAGCCTCGCTCCATAATCAGGCTGCATAAATTTCTCGTATGTCCTCATGCGGCAATTAAGCAAGGGAAGTAAACACCGGGGGAAAAGCTGGTGAACTGCGAGCTCGAAGAATGCAAGTGACCATGATCAGTCCCTACTGTCATGGCAAAGCCCCGCGGCTCGTATAGCACCTACATCCGATGCGATGTGAAACACAGCACGAATAATCATCAGCTGTAGCTGTTATGACTACTGGCTCACTCTGCTAACGGTCAGACCGATTTATAATCGCCTGCAGATCTAACTGAGAAAGGGAGGTACATATCTTGATCGCGATCATTTTGACTGGGTCCAGTTTATCGATATACCTAACTGAGGATACTGAAAATTTTCAGATTTAACAAGAAAGCCCCACTTTCTACCCCTTCGTTACACCATATGTACAGTACCTTATCGATAACAACATGACTGGGTACTCCCTCGAGATTTGGGGTATGGACGAAAAGAAACTTGGACTACCTAGTTAATGCAGATACAGGGAAGACTGAGGCACTTGCAGCCATATCATTTCATTGAATGTGGTGTGGAAGGTGTTCCTTCTCCCAACATCGAGATCCCTACCAGGCAACAATAATCCCTTTCATATATATTCATATATATATATATAGTTGGTGCAAGAAATATCCACTAATATACTTAAGACTCCAAGACGAATTCACTCCAGCTTGCATGCATCCTCATCTCGATTCCAGGTCAATATAATATATAGTCTATATGTATCATACTTTCGCGGGCTAGTAATGGTCGATGATCAGCCCTGAAATTAATCGTATGGTACCGGAATTACCGTATCCGGACGTCCCATTTTCAGCTATCATTGCTGGTGGTTCTCCTGTCAGCCCCATGCCTGGGTGAGAAGGCTTCAAATTTCTCAGGTGAAATTCTGATGGTTAAGACATGTCCTCATATAAATGAGTCGAAAAGTAGGTACCGATAAAGTAGGTATGAATTCTTTAGTGCAGTCCAGCGCCGGGTGCAATCTCCAGAAAGAAAAAAACTGCCTACTGAGTTCAAGGTCATGGGGATTTTCACGACTATGGAATACGGATCCGGATCGGGTCGGAACGCACTTCAGGCACAATGCGTGCAGGCCTCGACCGTTGAGGTTCCACAGCCTCGCAAGTGGATGCCGCCATTCGCACTCCTATTGGTAGAAATCAAAATATCCGCGAATTCGCAACATACATATGTACATACACCCATACTATTCCTAGGTACCTGCTATCATATACCACTACTCACTTAGATCTGGGAGTATCGTAGAGTCGTAATCAAATCTACTAGCCCATAAGTAATTTCTCACCTACAAATCAACATCCAAACTCAGCTTCGCTCCCACCTTGCAACCTGACCCGACATGGGCCTGCGCATGCCCCCCTCATAAGATCGCCTCCGCATTCCTCACACATGGCCATCCGTATTTGCAGTGCGATTGGATAACGGCCAATGCACACCCTTGTAGACTGCGTGCGTGTGACAATAGTCGATCCACGTGAGCATGTAGCTAGATCCCTGTAAGGGCCAATGGGATCGTGTGGTGGATGTGAGATGACATGATATGACTAGATTGTGAAAGCTTGGGCGTGATCCCTGTGAGTCATGGGAGGGGGGAAGCCGACGTATGTAATATGAAATATGAAAGGTACATACACACCATGGAATTCGATTTCGGCAGTGATATATTTTGTGAACCATTCGGTGGGAATAGATTTTTTTTTACGGTGGGACCAATTGGACTTTGATCTCGGTCGCTGCCGATAATACAGAGACATACTATATATAGTATGTAGTGCACAGGGCATGGGGGGTCGGTACCTCGTAGCCTAAGCGTTTTTTTTTTTTTTTTTTTTACCGTTTGTACCTTAGGACAGAGTAAGCGAAGAGAAGACCAGTACTCAAGCCTGAATCCTGCACCCGCACCCGCAGCCTGGGCAGGCACGGTATTTAAGTAAGAGGCTGTGCAGCTGATAGGGGAGACGTTGGGGAGGTTACCGATAGTCGCAAGCTGGGCAATTATTTTTTACAAACCACCAACTGTGTAGTCCCCTCACCAGGTTAAGATGGGTATCAAAGTGATTGCTCTCCGTACCTGCAGGTAGCATGCATCCACAATGTCTTCAGCACTTCAGGCTTTGGTCTTGAGCTTGTCTCGGCCTGTCAACCCCTGTCAACAGGACATCCAACCTTGAACTTGAATGGCGGAGCTCATGCGCAATCTTGCATTGCATCCGCATGCGGCTACCGTAGTTCATGTCATAAGTGCTTATCCTCCAGCCTTTTGGGGGGCTGGCAAGCTGAAGTGGTTTTAATTTGGGTATCGAACCCAACATGTGAACTGTTTCTGTATTCAATAGTGCCTACTTTACCTATATTATTCTTTCATGGCTCCTTTCTGCACTATGCGGAATGGCTTGCAGATCGATGGGTGGGCTTGATAAATCCCTAACGGGTTAATTTCTCCCAAAAGAGTATGAACCAATAGTCCATAAGGAATTTGAGACTACAATCGTACAATGTGTTTGTCAATCCTAGAAGGCTAGGTGGGCTGTATCCTATTGAAGTGATGATCCCCATACATATGATCACCAGTCACGAGACTATGATCGCCTTCGCCACGACACAATTGGACATGCGGCACGGGTTCGTCATCTCCGGAGACGAGGGATCGTCATGGGCCTTAATTAATGTATTGTCTACACTATGGGCAGATAAGATAAGATAAGCCTCCTTTGTACATACAAGAGTCTTTGTCGAAAGCAAATCAGAGTAGATCTGCCTACAAGTACTAACGCAAAATCAAAGCTCGAAGCATTGGGCTTGTGTAGGAGATAGGGCTCTGGTCGTCTTGGTCGACGCGACGTCTAACTCAGCTTGCATTTTATTTTCTGCGAGTTTGTATTGGGTTCTTTTTTATGGTGTCCATTTTCCAACTCGCGGAAAGAGTTGCCGAATAAGATAGCTACCATGGACTATAATATAAATAAAGCACAATTCACGAATGGTCTTATCTACTAACTAACAACTTTACTGTTTTCTCGTGGAGGCGCTCGTCAGTCTCGGTAGCGGATAGTAGTTAATTCCCAGTCAGTCCATGATGTTGAGCGGTACGGTAACATTTGGCGGTGAGATGCTATCGTGTTTTCTGGTTTTCTAAATTGGGTGCTCGCACATAGCCATCCCTATTCCAGCTAATCGAAGCCCTAAAGGAGCTGCGGGACTCTGAATAGATTGTCATATGGAAATATGGGCGACGAGGACCTCACAAAGTTTCTTTCGTGGGATGAACTCTTATACATGCGGGGGCTTGATCTTGCGAGCTTGACATTAAACCCTGTGTACTGTGTTGCCAACTAGCACTGGAGTTGTGAAATACTCTATAGGATTAAAGGCGGGATATATCTTGTGAGTTGGCATACGACAACGGGGATAGCATTGAACCCGTTGGACCAGGGTAGTCATGTGAATTATGGATTACAAACCCGCAGATACATATAGCGTGATAGTCAGGGTGATGACGTCAAGCTGCAACCAATCTTCGGTACGGCTTTATTATTGTTAGCAGAAGATAACTCCCGTGGGGATCTGTAAAGGCAGTTGCGGTACGCTGAGGGTGTAATTAGTGAAGGATTTCAATAGGCCCTCTTGGAGCACTTGATGATCTGGGGTTGAAGAGAATTTTGGCTATTTTATCAATTGGGACGGTTAACTTGAGTGTTAAAACGGTGAGGTGCAGAGACTAATGGCGTAAGTGTGGTTCGCTCGGGGATCTGGACTATGTACAAGAGATGCATAAGAGGCGGAGTGAATTTAACGCTGGATGGAGCTCCCTTTGCTATTTCCAGATCCAACAATCTCATCCTTTGTTTCTTCAATCCAATTGTCCACAAAATTGCATAATTAAACAGTTCTCACAATGCCCATCAGACATCAATAAACATTTGTACGTCAACCCATGATACTTGACTTAGTGCCCCATTGTACTCAAACTCTCTTTCCCAAGAACCAAGGACTCGAGGACTACGGATTCCCCGACAGTTACTCCTCTGTTAGGAAAGCTCTCGACCTGGGACTTCCCAATGGTAGTTTGCTTGGCAGATCATCCCGTAGGCAAGGCTGCAGTCTTTTTGACCGTACGGTGGTTTTGCCAAAAGTTATCTCTGCGTCTTATTCACGGCTACTTTCTAATCATAGGTACTCTCTTAATCATAGTTACTTTCTTATGTGTGGTATTCCACTAGGGTATTCTAGCTACACATTCCTATAAGGCGGCTACCTTTTCAAGCAATCTCTTTACCCAACTAAATGGAGGTGAAGCCTTAGTGGGGAATATTGTATACAAACCTTGGGAGGTTGGTATTCTGTGCTTATGTACTAGTCAGCAATAGCTTTCTTATTCACGATACATCCCCCAGGCAAATCCGCTCCGAGCCTCCCCAGTGTCTTATTGGGGGTTACTTTCTTGTCTGGGGTTTTTTAACGGTATCATGGTATTTCTATATCTCTCATCTCACAAGTTTCACTTGCCTGTGCTCTCATTTCTCCGTATGCTTCTCTTCTCGTCATCTCGGTAGTCTTGTCGTCTTGGTGGTCATGTCATGTTTGAGTATTGCCTGTCTAGTATGCTCTCTCACAGAACTCCTGCTCTTCGGATCGCTATGCAGGTTCAGGTTAGGCTGTTCGCTCGGAGGTCTTGTCAATGTCGGACGGTAAACTTTTTTCTTCCATTTACTATGGGGGCGTTAAAGAAACAGAACTGCTCCTCTACAGATTTGTCGGGGTTGTCCTCTTGGAGGTCTCGTCGTTTCGATTGGTTATCCAAGTATATCATTTAAAATAGAGCATATGGGTAGAGAGCGTAGGTAACGGAATAAAGGTAGAGGATAGTGCTCATAACCAGTATGGTTGCTAGCAGCGCATAGTAGGTAGATCCCGTCGGCAGGCAAGCACTTAGGCACAAACATAAGCGGACCTCGTGGCGATCGATAGGATCACAGTGTGAGCACCAGAACTGACGGTGAGCTTTTCGAGGTCTATCACGAGGTTTGCTTTTTCTGGCTATCTATGGTTATGTATAGGGGGTGGATAAAGGACGGCATGTATTCAACGCTCAATTAGGCTCGCTTCGCTACTTCTTGATCCGACACCTATGCTACTTTAAATTTGTTACAGTACAACATAGCATTGAGCAACAGTAAATCGATCAAGAAATTGCATTGGACCTTTACCATTAAGGCTTGTCCAAGAAGCTCACCAACCGGTACCATCAATGACAGGCATAGATGCTCCAAAACCATACCAAAATAGTGCTACTAGGTAATGGATGGCAGCATTATATTTCTGGCAACGTATCGGGTACGTACAGGGGAAGTAACTCTAGAGCAAACGGACACAAATATTAGTAGATATACGAGGCTTAAGTTACCGGTATTGTGTAAGTGGAGCCATTGGTCAATATAGTAGGCACTGAAAGCATTGCTCAGGCGACTACTGCATCTAGCCGAGGCATCTGCAACTTAATAACTCGCTTTCCGGTAAGTAAGATTCTTATAAGGTTGCCTAGCCGCATCTAAGTACCGGTATGTACCAGTATACAATGTTTGCCACCAGATAATGCATTCACTCCTCATTTCGTACAAAATGTTCGGTACGTATCCGCCATATATGCCGTAAGCTTCCGGTTCCAGTTCATCAGCGTATATCAGCTACTTGATTAGTAGGAGATCCGGGGGGTTACCCCTATAACCCTAGACTCACGAGAAATTGAAATCTTGATCTTGCCAAAGCCACCCACCTCGACCGATTTTATTTCCTCTGGGGAAGTATGAGGTAGTACAGTAGAGTCAACCCCCCAAAACTATAGTTATCCATAGCCATTTGCCAATCGCGATGTCCCATAACTATAACCCCCCCTGGATAATCACAATCACAATAACAGGCCAAGAATATTGTATGCCGAAGCTCAAGCAGAAGCTTCCCCCTCCGCGTCTAAAAATCTATTCTACTGTCATATCAGTCATGGCTCAAACCCACTTATTGATCCGGGCCCACAATCAGATCAGCCCTATTCCGAGACTCCTCATCCATCTATACCATCTGCACCTACACCACCCTCGAGCTCCAACCATACAACAACACATGGGAACACTGGTATACACATCTCCACAAACCCGCCCTCAAACCTCTATACCTCTCACTTTCGATTCCCACCGGGAACATTGATCACCACCGCCACCACCACCGCAATCATCACCACGATCACCGTGGCTGGGTGGAGGGGAATTCCCCTTAATCTATCTAACTTCCTTCTCCAGAACCCGATTCATCTCTATCTGAGTTTATCATATCTCTATCTGCAGCTCAGGCTCTAGGTAGTGCTCGAGCTCATTCCACATATAACACCAACGACGGGTTCCACAACAAATACAAAACAAATACCAGAGCTTCCGCGTCTTTAGTTGCACTCTCCTCTATCGATTCTCACTGCAGTGCCAGTCCTAGCTCGCGAACCAGCTCAAGCACAAAGCCCATACCTCGGGTAGCTAGCACAGCAGTACTAGTAGTACCCCTCACTTCGGCAGCGGCAGCTTTCACAAGCAAGAAGACTAAAACGGGGAATTGTGCAGGAGGGAAACATATTCACACAAGGCCCAGCACTAAGATGTTCCCATCTGATAATGGGCACAATGAAAGTGAGATTTATGCGGCAGCCACGGCACATTATGGGGGGAGCAGTGGTAGTAGGGTCATTGTTAAAACGAATGTCAAGAGGACGAAGAGGACCAAGAAGCAGTCCCGGGTGGGGAGGTGGAGTTCAAGTTCAAGTTCAAGTCCAAGTTCGAGTTCCAGTTCGTCTGGGGAGGCTTTATCTTCTCCGGAGGCGGAGGAAGCGCCGCCCCCGAGGAAGGAGAAAAAGGAATCGATCAAAAAAAAGCTGTATCGAAGTTCGCTGAAGGGATTTCCTATATATGCAGAAAGTGCGAGCGAGGTGAAAGTCGATCATCACAGTGAGCGCCATCATGGTGGAGGATTTGTTGAACATGAGGCAACCAAAAATACGCTCTTGAAGGCGAAGGCGAAAAGTAGTAACAGCGGTACTGGGGGTGGAGTTAAATTAGAGGGTACTACAGTGGATATGCCTCCACCTAGCGGTGATGGCGGCCTTTCAGGCCGTGCAAAGGCTCATACGGGGGCTAGCATCGACGGTCACGGGAATGCCGGCCCAATTGCTAATACTAATATCTCGGAGGGTATCTTCACTTCGTCCGCATCTGTCGTTACGGGGTCGAATTCTATGGGAATTCCAGCATCTCCTTCCACTGACGTTAGATCCTCCACAGTCTTAACTGCCAATATCAACGCCAACAATCTGGCAGCATCGGCATTTGCCTCTGGCAATGCTACGAATACCGAAAGTTCAGAAAAGGTCACACCGATTCTGAAAACTAAAGCACACAAAATGTGCGAGGCACTGTTTCCTGAACCCTCGTCCGGGGGGTATCATAAAGTAGGATTTTCTAGAGAGGGTGGCTTAGATGGAGGGATAAGCGGGGGAGTATCAATTGCGGCAAGTATAGGGGTTGGAGAGGTGAAAAGGGCACTGGAGAAAGCGAAGGCGGGTGCAAAGAAGGGGGATGAGGAAGGGGGTGGGAAAAAAAGGGGGAAATACAACACGAAGAAAAAGAAGAAGGAGAAATCCCCCTCATCTTCTAGTTCACCATCTGTATCAGGTTTCGATTCGAATTCGGATACATCTCGGACAAAGAGAAAACTAGAGAAGCTTCTGAGGAAGCTGGAGGAGCTAAAGGGGGAAGTGGGGAAGGGTGAGACATTTCAGGTTGGTGGAGGCGGTGGATATACATTTGCACATGCAACAAGTACAGCCTCAAGTGCCGGAGTGCATGCGCAGAGTGGAATGGATATCGGTGGCACTGGGGGGGAGTTAGGAAGTGCACATGCATATGCTAATGCCAATGTGAACATGTACGGGTCCCTTGCCAATAGGGGAGGAGATCCTATGATGTCTGCGAATACGAAGGATACCGAGAAGATATCTGCAGCTGGGAAAGTGGAGTCGAAAGCTAGAACGGACAGATTATGGGAGGGGGAGCAACCTCCGGGGGCCGCCAGTATGAACATGGGGGCTTGGGGTGGTGAAGTAAATGCTTCACCTGCAGCTCAAGCCTCGATCAGTACCGGGAAATATGGGCATCGAGCTCCACCTCCTTCGCCAACATCAGCAGCACCAGCACTAGCACCTTCAACAGTGTCCTCGGAGGCAACTCCTAGTGCCAACGTAGAAGCAAATGTGTGTTGCTCCTACCACGCGAAATCATCCGAGAAAACTACCAAAGCTAACGGTGCTCCTCCGGCGGCCCCGCCGAAAATTCCTCTGCCACATTATCATAATTATGGAGAGATATTGGATCCAAAATTACAAAACATACTTATGCATGGGGAATCCTCGCATGCTTGCAGAGGAGGGACAATTACTAGCTGCAGGGTATCCAACACCCACAGTGCTCTGAGCACATCGACGGCTGACACTGATGGCGATGGCGATGTACCTATCCATTCCGAGCATACTCAGCAGCAACTCCACCACAACCACCACAACCCTCCAGCACCACCCCGAGCAAAGTCCTCCCCCCATTTCACTACAACCTCTACCTCTCAATCACTCACCTGTACTTTCAACAGCGCAACCCAATGTACTGATTCCCACTCACATGAGGCTTATGCTCAGCCACAACACTGTCATCAGTGCATCCATCCGCACACTCATACGCAGACCCACAACCTCCCTTGGGGGGCTGACCATCACCATTACCATACCCACACGCACATGCACGACTGTCATGATCACGGACATGGGTTTTGTTCGTACCCATATACATTCCCTGAGGGGTGGAATACCGTGCAGGTTACGACTACGGCATCCTGGGTACCAGTGGTTCCTGTAGCTATTATGTGGGGGGGATGGGGATGGGGATGGGGATGGGGA
>Ga0307511_10004138_pt1 | contig 14816 bp, 12 predicted proteins | sample 13_EM_MG_FD_200266 | JGI IMG/M metagenome (GOLD analysis project Ga0307511, IMG submission 200266) | Populus trichocarpa ectomycorrhiza microbial communities from riparian zone in the Pacific Northwest, United States - 13_EM | ecosystem: Host-associated > Plants > Roots > Unclassified | place... | reverse complement strand
AAGTGACGAATATCTAGACCTTAGTATGACGGCTTCGGAGCTCCCTTTCCGAATAATCTCTCGTTGATCTCGGCCTCGTTAGAGTGATCGTGAGTCCTGATGCCAGGAGCATCTTCACCAGCGTGTACGGTCTCTTCATCACCATCGGCATTGCGGTAGGTATGTGTGGTGCCGGTCCTGGATGGTGCCTTTGGAGCCTTCTTACCAAAGAGTCTCTCGTTGATCTCATCCTCGTTGGAGTAATCATGAGTGCGAATTCCGGGCCCTGAGCCTTCACCGGAATAGGTCTCAACCTTATTGCCATCTTTGTCTGTGTACTGAGATGTATTGCTCCTGCTAGACTTGCCGAAGAGCTTCTCGTTCACTTCTCGTTCGTCGCTGTGGTCATGGGTTCGGATACCGGGGGCCGCATCGCCAGCCCATTCCTGGACGTCATTGCCATCCTTATCTTTTGAGGACTTGGTGGTCCGCTTTTTCTGCACATTTCCTTTGCCGAAGAGCCTCTCGTTGATGGCATCCTCATCTTCATAGTCATGAGTACGAATACCGGGTTTTCCCTCACCAGTCCACTCTTCAGTGCTGTTTCCTTCGCGATCAACAGTTCTGGTGGTATTTGTTCGAGGTGGTTGGGCACTGCAGAGTAGCAGAATTAGCCTTGGGAAATCTCGGTGCAAGAAATATCAAAACTTACTAAGACGTAGACATTTTGATGGTTTATTGGAATTTGTGGAGGAAGTAACTGGGAGTCTGTGGAGATGTTATTTAGTAATTGTTATATCCTCCATGTGAACTTTGGAAGCAGGGTATTTTCTTACATTTATTTGGGCTGCTGATGGTGTGGTGTCTTGGGAAGTCTGATGGAAAAAAAAAAACCGGATGAAGGGATCCTGAGTGGGTTTTAAATACCTATTTCTTAAACCCAGCTTACGACTGTCTTGTACGGCTTAGTCCCTCAGATTGAGCTCGCTATTCTCCTTGTGTAGAGGACAACACTTGTTTCCATGAACAGTTCATACCTATCACGTATAGTGCTAGCAGATCAATCCTAGCAAAATAGAGCCAACAACGAGGCGTTGTTTGATACAGGAGTGTGGTTGGGTTTATGGCATGACGTTGGCGGGCAAAATCTCACTCTAGCCTCTTCGGGTTGACCAGATTCAAACGAAGAGGGGTGGGCGGGGCTTGCATGCATGTGTTTGGTTATGATTGGCAACTAGTTCCGGGGCATGGCTTGAGTCAAATGGAGGGAAAAACGAATTGGCATACAGAACATTGACACCGAAGTTATTCGCTGGCACCAACGTATCCCAGGAACGCATTCGGGCTTCCAGCGAGGCGTTTCTTGGTTCCCAATGATGTTGTTTATGGACACTAAGTAGCTTAAGGTATCTCTAGAGGAAACCATGGAGGACGAGCCTGGGGTATGGGCAGTCCGGTGCACATGATGTTTAGCTGCATTCAATACTTGTGTATATTGATAAAGAATTCCGCCACCCAGGCATGACCGCTCCGAAAGTAACAACGCTTCTCCAACCACGGACCCCACCGCACCGACATAGGAGACACATGAGCTGAAGAGAATGTACCACGCTACTGTAATGTTTGGCGAGGGAAATTCTAACGCCTCACCAGTTATATTGTCAACTCTGTTCCTGTAGTTGTCATAGGCTCCCGTGAGCATGTGCTGTGCACGATACCAGTTCTCAAGTGCCATGTGTACCCGTACAGTTGTTCCTATTCCCTGCTCCATCAATTGCGGCATGCACTCAGCCTGCACATGCGCGCTAAACGTTGATCCTGTCGAGTACTTAAGCATTCTACTACCTATGGCGAGAGCCCAGAGCCAGAAGCGGTTTAAGCAATATTCGGTTAGGCAGCGCCTCAAGAGTTGCATGATGGACCTATTCTACAATACCGTTCTTCAGGCAGTGATTTTCCTTGCCGTGCTTTAGAACCATAGAACCATAGAAAACTACTTGCTTTCCACAGCAAAAAAGGGTGCTTTCCATTGCAACATGCCACAGAGTAGGTTTAGTATGGAAACTACTCCGAACCAGCAACTTCTAGCTCAAAACTGGCAAAGATACCAGTATGGGACGGCCAAGGAGTATTTAGACGTTGCCCCTACTTGTAGTACCAGTATCTGGATCTAATACAACTGGTGGAACAATCGACTAGACCATCCTCGCATTCTATGTACGATATCAAAGTACGTGTGTCGATTAGGTGAGCTTGTTTTGTCTCCGATAGGTGGTCAAGTTGGGAAGCCACAGGGTGCACGCTCCCATTTGTTACTCATTTCTTCCCTGTGCTTCTGCTAGGGGTTCGTATTCAATTTACAATTATCCGATAGCAATCACTGCGACTAGGAGGCCCTCCAACCCTGGGATCCGGATGGTACTTACAAGTCGATTTGAAATTGACCTACTGCCGCTTTGATAGCATCTTTGTACATGTACCATGGAAGGATGTAGATCAATATATGTAGGTCGACCGGGTTCGAGCACCATCACCATGAGTGCATATTACTTAGAAAACTCTAGTTCATCCAGTAACAGGTGCATGCTGCACCTCGTAAAAGATAAAATTCAGCACAAACAAATGATTTGCCCGTCATATTGTAAACTGAACCGCCTTTTCATCGCATTTTTCAGATAAGATCTGATCTGAGCGATATTGTCTCAGCGCCATCAATTGTCCGTGGCGAAGAAAGAGGACGGCAAGAAAACAATACTAAACCACTAAACATTGTAGGACATACATGTATAATATATCTACATATATATATGTAGGTACACATGACACTTGGCTTCCGCCTGAGCTGCAGTATTAATATCGCACACCGAGGAAATCTCCGACAGGATGCCATGATACGAAGTCCACTATGGAAGCGTCGATCCCCAACTGTGAATGTAATATTTTACGTAGTATTCCACGGAAAATGACTCGAGTAATCAGTTCTTGATCTTTGTCGACCGTAGAGTAAATGCATTAAAACTTTTACATTGACCCTAGTTTTAATAATCTCTAAAATCTTGGGACGAGCTTATTTTATTTTTTTGGTGAATGAGATCTATCCCAGGCAAGTAATGAAATTAATATAATACTCTTGAAGCTCAAAGCTAACCGACGTCCCTATCTATCTATGACTGGACTTCTCCAGGAATGAAGCCACCAAATCCTAATCTGACTATAGTACCAACGCCATAAACGCTCACTATCAACATTATCAACGGGTATAGGACCTCGCTGCTGGTGAGATCCCGCCACAGTTATGTTACTTCTATACTGCGGCAACATAATGCCCCAACCCTCCATAACCGTATCCTTTGTAACCTTCACACCTCTATTCCTCAGTGCCTCGGTGATCCTTTCGTCAGCCTCCTTTGCTTCTTTGATTAGATCCACCCCACTTAACCTGACTGCCGACTTACTGAGCTCAGGATCCACGACCGAGTCCCAGTTCCAAAACCGGAAGTCTCGACGCCTTTCCTGAAGAGCACGCCCTTGGCGCCCTTCCCGGTACCATGATCTAAACTTCTCCCGTCGCCGCTGTTCTGACACTGCGGGAGCGTAGGTTAGGTACTGTAATTTGGGGAACAACTGATCGTAAGTCAGAGAATGCCAGAGCCACATCCGCGGACCTTCTCCCCAAACTAAGAATGCCAAAGAGGTCAAGTTATGAGCAATAGGTGGGCTGAACTCTTCTCCGGAGAGCTCGGATACTCGCTGGGAATGCCTCTGAATATCCCAATTCATATGTTTTGCTTCCATTTGCATTTTCCAGTACTCATCTAGAGCTAGACGCCCCCGTCTAAGAACCAACTCTTGTAAATTAGGTGCATACCGGATAATGCTGTAGATAGCCTCGACTTTGAGAAAGTACTGATCATGCATGTCGCCGCAATTAAATATCTGACGCTCAGCTCCACAAGGGAGGGTGACTGTGCAGGTTGATACACCACCAATAAGCAAAGGGTAACAGTCTTCACCATTCCAATATGCATTTCCAAGCTTGACGCTCAACGTATCAAGAGTCAGTTGCCTCAGTGCCGTATCGGCTTTGTCGTCCACGGAATCATAACTCCGTGTTAAGTAATCGATCACCAAGGCGATATGCACCGTTGTGGTATGCCATCGGCTAACATGTAAACTCTCAAGCTTGTTAGATGGCACTACGGCGAGGACGGTTATGTAGCTGTCCATAACTGAAAGCTTGCGGAGGTTGGATAAGCCATTCTCCAGGGCCTTGCCAAATCGAACTCTCAGTTCAGTGAGTATTCTCCCATTATCGTGGACTTCATCGTCTTCGATGGTAGAAAATTCCAAATGCACAAGGTTCTCTAGAGTTTCCAGGGGCCAACCGAGGAAAGACATAGGGAGATCTCTACAAAGTACATCTGTGAGAAGTTTCACATTTTCCCGGTCTAAATACCTGTGCCAGTAACGCTTTCCACACAGCTTGTTCAGAGGATTACTGCCACAGTGGGATGCCCAAGAGCAATCAGGTATTGCCCGAGATAAAGGCGAGCCAAAATCCAATTTCCAATGTTTCAGGTTCTTCATTGATGTGATAAGAATCTGTGTCCATAAATACGATGGCGTTAGGGCGATTGACTGGTGGTTGGGGCTGCAGATTGCGGTTTGTAGCGAGCTGTGCGTCATGGCTACTCCTTGATGACTGGCTTGCAATTGTGGATCGGAACCAGAGCTTCCCGAGCTCGTATTAGACACTGATCTCGAGTGATCCGAACTCTCGGAAGAAAGGCTATCGGAATTAGATGCATCATTCTCAACGAGTTTGTTTCGAGACGATTTGCGACTAATCACGCGAGTGAATAGTCTAGAAATGCGATTCTGCTTCCGTGGGCTGCTTCCACTCTGGGGTTCAGATGTGGTAACATCCAGTTGTGCCGTAGGCAAATTCTGCTGTAATGTCTTCCCTATCACGAAATCGGGATCTGGTGGCTGGTTTTGCCGCATCTGATGTAGGGAGGCGATGTCCATTGACCAGTAGCCGTCCAAATCTTGATTACTAGAACATAGTTCCGTCAATTTTAGTGTAGCTTTCAGGAGATTGATGAGTATGGAGGGGCCAGGTTCTGTCCCTTTACTCCCTGTTCTAAGCGCCTCCCTGAGCCTCAACCTTTGCTCCTCCGGTTTTGTGACATCGATCCCTACTAAGGTCAAAGGACGCTTCTTGGTAGGATCTTCATTGGAACTCAGAATCACGTAGTCTTGGTAAACCACGAGTGGTAGCTGAATCCTCTTAACCAAGGCAGCAAGGTCAGGTCTCTCCGAGAGAGTTTTGACTAGTGGTTTAAGGACTCGTTCTAACACATATTCCGTAATTGGGTTTTGTTCGGTTGGATCTTCCCAGATACGCAGCAAATCCCACCATTCCGGTGTGAAATTATGATGATGGTGTTCGGGAAAGCAACAGTCTCCCGGGGCTCGGATAGGAGCATATTCAAAGATCTTCTTCGTCCTATATCCGATGAAGTCGGCCTCTGAATCCATATTATCAGAATCCTAGAGAAGTCATTAAAGTAACGTCGTCAGAACGTGTCATACCCGAATTATAGCATTCAAGCATCCAATGACTAGGATTTCTTGCTTACATTTTCAAGCTCAAATTCACCAGGGGCGTATTCGAACTCAACCAGATACTCTTGATCTTCAGCCGGGCTTGAGCCAGCCCACTTTTTCCACTGCATCATGTGTCCTGGAATCAACAGGCCTTCATCCTTGCCTCTCCTAAATTTCCTCGTCCTAAGCTTGGCATGATATCCATACTTCAACATTGGTAGCACTGTGCCAACTCGTGGGCTGGATGGTGGCTCTGCAAGGACACAGGTCAGAGATGTAGCGACCTGTTCTGTTGCCGTGCCGAACGGCCATATATCCCGTCGAAATAGCACTGGCCTCTCGACGGCATGGGCCGGAATTGCCAATGTGTGGATATCAATTTCCGTGTACAAGAAAGGCGTAACTATTGCATTCCACTGGCGATTGACGAGCGCCCAATTGTAAAGATTAAGGAGGGGGCATAAAGTACATGTGGACCTTGCAATCTCATTCGGCATAAGTTGAGTGTGAGGATAGTGAAACCGGTATTTATCAGTAGATGCATGCTGCCATTTTATTCGACACCCGCTACTTCCTATTGCGTAGTGGAATATTCTCAGAAGGATCTCCGTTGGCATGTGATAAGATCTTCGAATGGCTGTGCAGGGGTTCAAGCTGTCCATGGACCCGTCCGAATCACGGCCGTGAAAACACGCGGGAAACGAAGCTTTTCCATAGAAAGGTCTCTGGATGTGGTCTGTAGTCTTATCGATATCCATATATGTATTTTCCAGTCCCTCGTGGACTTCGACGCGCACTTAAACTTGTCGTATTGCGTGTTGAAATAAGCTTCGAATTCCCAGCAGGTCAACAACTATGACATCGGAAATTGCAGGTAGGTTTACCACACGGTATATGGGATGTTTTACAATTCTATCCGCGCGCGTATAGAGCTGGTAAACACGCGTGATCGTTTGAATGTGCAACCAGACTAGTTTGAATGATATGTCGTTGTTTGAGGAATATGAATGGTGTTTACCCTGTTGCCAAGTCACAAACATACCTTACGTAACCTGCACCTTCGGTCATTTTTGTTTCAATGTCATCCTGTTCCACAGTTTTACGGAGCTCAAGTGGGTACAATTTTTGATAGGTACTACGAATTCGCTTCCCACAGCCGTGTGTACAGTCGTGTGGTGATATTGTCGTCTCCCTTCCTCCAGAGTATTTGTGTACAGCTATGCTTTTACGTACATGTATTAGTGTGGCTATATCAAGACAATGTGGATATCGATGGGTATATACCAGACTAATGGGTATGTATGGGTCCCAAGTAGTCTGGTTGGCACGTCCCAAGCAATTCCCTATATTTCGAAGGAGGTAAGGGCTTGGTCACGGGGCTTGATTTGAGGTACAATATATGGTTGTAGTAAGTTTCATCGATGGATACATGACCTTATACAGTACGTAGACATCATCCCGCTTAAATCTCCTAGAATACCATTGTAGTGCTCGAATTCCGGTTCGCTCTCCCCTGCTTTCTACCCAAATAAAAGGGTCGGTATACGAATATAGATATCGATTTTAGATCGAAGCCAAGCCCTGACTAGTTTCCCGGGTACCGGTACTCTTCTATGCTGCAGCAGTATGATACGGTATGATAGCTCAGCCTGTGCAGTAGCCTTCATACAAAGTCCCGATATGTATTGGAGACATACAAGGAATTAGAATAAACATATATAGAAACAAGACAGTAAAAATAACATACAACAGGTTTCGTGGTGTAGTTGGTTATCACTTCTGTCTAACACACAGGCGGTCCCCGGTTCGAGCCCGGGCGAAATCATCTCTTTTTGCCCATCAGCTTTTTCCATTCCGTATATATCCTAGTCACAGTGTATTTTTGTAGTAGCCGCTTCTCCTTTCCCCAAACGCACTTCTGATGTTATCGCCTCAGTGACTGCCAAAAGCGGAATGTTTTAATATTTATATGTACAATTGGTCCCGTGCAAGACTATGGGGAATCTTCGTAACGTAGGTACTGCCAGAGCCGGTAATTGGTTGAGCCCGAATTCAAAGAATGGCAGCCTGGAAGAACGTTCTAATCAGATTTTCCAGTATAAGATTAAACCCATATACTTTGTGATCATACCGCATGAATAAATAGAAAATCCAAGCATCTAATTCTACGATCAACTCAATATTTTACCTTGCCGTTACCATTGCTGCCGCTGCTGCCATCTAATCTTTAGTACGGATATGATACCATCTATTTTACTTGAATGACGACAGCTACTCTTGGAGGCATAGACTTAGTGAATACTTGAGCGTAGCACCTAAAGAGTCTCAATGCATTCAGTGAGCTTTCCCTTAGCTTCATCCTCACTTCAAGGCATTGATGTCAACGGATATCCAGCGGTATCATGTCCAGTGTCTAAGTCAAGCATAGCGTCATACGAAGACCTTGTCACCTGAGCCGTACTGTATCACCGCTGCACCAGTTCAATATCCCTGTCAGCTCTAAGACAACACGGCGCTTCCACACCCAATGGCTATTTCATACGACTGACACTAGCATTGTATTCTTTGAAACCTCGGGACCGTCACCGTACCATGACAAGTTAGTCCCGGATGCTTACCCTTTGAAGCTTACCACACCCTTGTTTTGTCCCAATGTGCTACTTCCGCTTCGGTCCGTGGACCACATATGTATGTACGTACTAAACGTTTATATATGTAGTCCCGCCCTCACGTTTGGGTGAATTCTCTTTGTCTCACTTGTTGCATTTCTTGACGCGCTGGTTCGCTGTCTGTCCCTCATTGGCTACTCCATTCATTCTTTACGAGCTTATTGTGGTTCCATTTGGATGTGTCTCGACCAAGTCATTCCTTTCTTCCAACCAGAATACATACATACATACATACATACATACATACATAATCATAATTCATTCAACGTTCAAGATAACGAGATTCGAAATCCAGATAGAATCAGTCGCAAAGTACCCAGTATGTCTTATCTACACATTCATATCCCTGGCAACATACTGATATAAATATTATCCATTTTAGCCGTTTCACGACACCAGAAATCGCACCCGGAACCATTCCCGACGGATTATTGACATAACATACCGAGCAGATCCCGTTCAATTGCAACGTAGCCTCAATTGCAACGTAGCTAGAAGTTTTACTAGCCCCACCGTATTCAGGAATTGACTACGGAATTACCGGACTCAGTGCTGCTTTGGTACCACTTTGCCATATATAATTAATACCATTGCGCCGCACAGGATATAATCCCCCAGGAAATCCCACTTCTGGCGTGTGGTTGTTGCAGTACCGCTCGTAAACGGGGCTCTGCGAACAGGCAAGTGAGCTGTGGCTCAGGCCGGCTGCTGCTCTTGGTGTACTCTCTACACAAGCAAGATTTATCATACTGAAGCACTTCGATTTAATACGCACACACATTCATTCGGTTAGTCGCCGCCTATAGCACAACAAGATGAAGGTGAACCATGGGGTTTCTACCCAGTTGACAGTCACCGCAGCTATTCTGTGCAGTTTATTCAACGTAGGTCTAATGCAAAATACCCAGTTATGTTCGCTAATATTTTTTATTCCTATTTCGACATTTAGTTGGGCTATTGCATTGAGAAGGGTAAGAAGACTAATTGATACCTGTTTAATCTAGGTTGTATCTGCAGGTACTATTGCTTTAACAAAGCCATCAGCGGAGGTAGATCATGATGAGATAGGTAACACAGCAGCACGCCGACCCCCTAGTCACCCCTCGGGCCCTGAACTAGAGCTCTCTACCCCCGCCGAGGGCGCAACTACTGTGGAGATCGCTGTTATCACCAACCCAAAAGAAAAATGGGCACAATTTGACCGACCAGAGGTGTGGGAAAAGATAACAGTTCCAGTTGGTGAATTTGTAGTATTTTGTACGTTCCCTGCATAAGTGGTGGGTCTCACATCTACTTAGATCACACACGCTAATATATATATCCGAAACTGGGTAGCGGAAACACCGACACTTGCGCGTCTTGCTTCTCAACCTATCCTCACCGCCGCTATCCCCGGAGACGTAACTTGTGCAACCTTCACATCGCCCAAATGCGAGAATAAGCGCAGTTCAGGAAAAGATGATTTCCATTGTGCTTTCAACCTACAGGGCGCCGGGAATATCATACGTTGGGGAATCCCAACAAAACCGCAGTGTATGCTGTGTCTAAAGACCGATGATGCGACGATTAAGGCAATGAAGGGAGGGAAATATGATAGATTTGGAGTCGAATTATGTGAGCCACATGAGGATATGGTGATACAGAGGAGGAGTGGGGTAAACGGAAGAGGGGATTCGACAAAAGGTTGAACCTAGAAAGTCCGAATTCGAAAGCTGAGGCAGCGGTCCCAGGGCGTGGCTTTGTGATTTGGTTTGCGAGTGGTATAAAGTGGGTTTGTACTCTGTTAGGTCTTTTGGCATGCTTGGGTCGGGGTTTATGGCGTCTGTTTTGCTTGCAGCGGCCTGTGGGTTTATGAGCGTTAAGGAATATTTTATCACAAAGGGATCTGTGTCATTCACATTCACATGAAATTTGAGCAACCGTGCTTTAAGAGCTCCATATAGAGTATATGTGTTTTGTGGCTAGCGATACATGTCAGAATATTGTAAGCATATTCGTCTGGCTAGCTCGTTCTTTTGACTCATCATTTAGTAACTCTCATCATTTAAAGAGCCGCGGGATGGCATACAATGAAGCAGGTGTCACCACGAAATGCGTGGATCTACCATTGATAGCGGCTCAAAGGCGGAGGTAGTGCTAGCGATATCGATATCATGTCTCTTTGACTGTAAATAGTAGTAATTCTAGGTCGTAAGTGTTAGCACCAGGCTGTTGTTACACCAAAAATGAAGGATTAACCCATAGACCCTATCTTTCATAAATTCAAGAATAACTATAAAAAGCTAAATACGATCAGGTTTGGATCCACTCTCTAGAGGGCATGGACATGGCATTGCCATGCAAATTTGTAGTCCGTAGCAGCCACTTTGGAAACTGTCAGAATTTCTCATATTTACCAGGTAAGGTTCGATACAAGTAATTCACATAAAGCTCACGAGCTCGATAGGTACTTATTTTTAGAGACCATAAGTAGGTTATCCTGGTGCTGGTGATTATATATGTTTTTTCAATGTAGGCGCTTGTGCTAATACTCTATATCGGCTAGATTAAGATTAATGTGCAATAAAGGTGCAAAATACGCTTCTCGAATTTATATAAGAAGAATAGTGCGAAATTACTATTTGATGAGAAGTTGTGACATCGTTTGGGAGGGAGCAATTGAGTACTTACTGGTGGACTTGTTATTCGATCTCACGTTTACTCAAGAGAAAAAAAGGGCTGAACTTTGGCAATAATATTAGGAGTATTGAAAACTGGATTTCTGTTCGAAATGTGACATTGACAAAGTCATGATTGTGATAGTTCTCTTTCCCATGGGCAGTTCTAATTCCGGCATAAGGCAGTACAAAACTATGTGATAGAAAATCTCTGGTAGTTTCTCTGCCTTTGAGATACAACGTAATACAGAATATGATCGAAAGCATCGTTGGAAAGAAATATGATCTAACGATCAAGCTCAAGTCCGTTACCCTGAATTAGAAGGCCATCTTGGCGGAAGTTGAAATCTTGGCACGGAACCTTCATCCCAACGAACAAATCCTCACCCTCTTCCGAAAATAGCGCAATCACCAGGCTCCGACCTGTCAGAGATCCAGGAACCTTTGCACCGCCTCGCCCAGACTATATACGGCCTCAGTCCATCATGGGAAAGAAAGAGAAAAAGAAGAACCCCGACCGGAAAGCTCGAGTCGCCGAAAAGACCTCTCGGAAGCTGGCTTCGAAAGAGAAGAAAGCGAGTAAGAAGGGTGCAAACGGGGAGGATGTCGACCCAGATGATGTCGATATCGACACTGTTCTTGCTGAATATGCCCGTCAGGTAATTTGATTAATGTACCCTCCTCCCTCCCCTCGGTATTGACTTTGCTAACCGATCATGAGTACCTGACTGAAGCAAGCACTATATCACAAAGTCACAGAAACAATTATACCAGCTCCTCCGCCAGCTCGTGCGAATGCTACGTTGACCCCATCGCCGTCCAACCCCCATGAATTATTCCTGTTTGGTGGGGAGCTGTTTAACGGTGCTTTAGCAAGCTTCTACAACGATCTTTTCACCTACAACTCTCTCCGGAACGAGTGGAAACAGATCACTTCTCCCAACTCTCCTCTTCCACGATCAGGACACTGGATTACTCAATCTGGAGGTAAATCTGGGATCGGTGGTGGAAAGGGTGCATTGTGGCTATTTGGTGGGGAATTTTCATCCCCAAAACAAGGTACCTTCTACCACTACGGTGATTTCTGGCGACTAGACTGCGAAGTTGGGCAGGGTGGGCGGGGTGTCGAATGGGAGAAAATTGAGCCCAAAGGTGGCTCCCGGGGAGGCAATCCACCTTCAAGAAGTGGACACAGAATGGTAGCGTGGAAGCAGTATATCATTTTATTCGGGGGTTTCCAAGACACCAGTCAAACTACCAAATATCTCAATGATTTATGGCTATTTGATACTACAAGCTATACATGGATATTAGTACAGCTTCCTGCACATGCTCAGCGTCCAGATGCAAGAAGCTCGTTTTCATTTTTACCGCATGAGGCGGGGGGGGTACTGTATGGGGGTTATTCGAGGGTGAAGTCTGCAAGTGCAAGTGCGGGGTCGTCTTCAAGGCATCAAGTTGCGACGAAGCCCGTAGTGCATACGGATACTTGGCTTCTGAGAGTGAGCCTGAATGACCCTGCAAAGCTCACACGGTGGGAAAGGAGGAAGAAACCTGCAAATGCACCAAATCCACCGAGGGTGGGTGTGACTATGGCAGGGCATAAAGGACGAGGGGTCATGTTTGGTGGAGTCTATGATACAGAAAAGGACGAAGAGGGTTTAGAAAGTCAGTTCTTCGATGACTTGTTCGCATGGGGAGTTGAGAGGAACAGATTCTTCCCATTAACCCTGAGGAAGCCCCGTAGCAACCAACCCGGTAGGGGTGGTGTGAAAGGGAAGCAAGGTGGTGAAGGGGGAGGGGCCGGCGGGGGGAAGCGAGACAGAGCCAAGGAGGATGCGGAGGAATTACTCCGCAACTTAGCCCGCTTAGAAGCTTCCTCTGGACTAGCTTCCTCCCCTCCCACATCTGACACCGAGCTGGATCCACTCCCAGAAGCTGAGCCTGAGGTGCCCAAGGTTGAGGAGCTCCCTGTCTCACTCACCCTTCCGCATTCTCGGTTTAATGCGGCATTGGCAGTGCAAGAAGATACTCTGTACATTTACGGAGGTACTTTTGAAAAGGGTGATCGAGAGTTTACATTTGATGAGATGTATGCTGTGGATTTAGTCAAGTTAGACGGACTCCGGACACTTTTCGCAAGAAAAGACGAAATCGCATGGGTGGAGGACGAGGAAGACGAAGAGGAAGACGAAGACGAAGAGGATGAAGATGAAGACGACGAGGACGAGGAAGGAGAAGCTGAGATGGATCCCAAAGCCGCGGAGATTGCCCAGAAAAAGGCCGAAGGGCAAGCGAGAAAACTTAAAGAACAAGAAGAAGCTGCCGCAGCTGCCGCAGCGGAAGAAGCCGCACAGGATCCTGCAGCAGAAGATACTACCCCCTTCCCACGGCCATTCGAGCCACTTAGAGATTTCTTCGCTCGGTCGTCGCAGATTTGGCAGGAGATCATCCTTGCTAATGCTGCCAACGCGGAGGTTGATGCTTCTGCTGGTGCAGGGAAAACGGTTAAGGAGTTGCGAAAGGCGGCATTTGCGGCAGCGGAGGAGAGGTGGTGGGCGGTAAGGGAGGAGGTTAGGGCTACAGAGGATGAGCAGGAGGACAGTGGGATTGGGGAAGTGGTTAGTTTGAAGGATAGGGAGGCTAGTGGGGCCGGAGGGGGTACTGGGACGGGGGGCGCGGGGAGGAGACGATGATGATTCGATTCATTGGGTATTGTGAATCTAGTATTGTATTTATATTTGCTCTGACCCATTCACCAATCGCACTAGTGAGCGACCCATTGAGCAATGGGGCTCAGCTTATTCACTAATCTGCATAATATTCTAGTATTATTACTTCATACGAAACTTGTTATATTTTTCATACCCCTACTTGCCGGGAATGGGTCAGAACATATTTATATCATACTGTACTGTACCGTACATATACAGCATGTATGTTTGACATTTTGTGATATCTTTATCAACACTTCGTCACATGGAATGCCAACTAGGTAGACGGGGAATTCCAACGACTCTCTCATAAGTAAATCTTAGTTGTCGCTTTGCTACATAGTCAGGTTGTCGTGATACTTTGGCAGCAGATTCATGGTTTCCATCCAGTAAGAGATCAGGTTTCCCGGCCAAGGGGGCACACCCCTTGGCCGAGTGGTTTGTACTCGGGCCTTGTGTTGTCTCTTTGGAGGAAAGCCCTAGTTCGAGTCCCAGTCGCCCCGCCAAGTTATGTATTTCCTTTGTTGGAGTTAAGCGATTTACTCTGATTACGGGTTATGTAATCCGCTGCGGATAGGACTCTGTGTAGCATACCACAAAGTTATCGTAGCGTAATAAATCCACAATCACCAAGGGTTTATGTAATAAATAAATTCCTGAAATTCAGCGACGAATAATTCAGACGTCAATTCCCCCCCATTATAGACACTAGTCATCGTTCCACCAAGCCGAACAAAACACCAAAATCAAGGTTCAAAGTGCCTCCCAGTAGTCATGAAATCACAACTTGCAACAACAACAAAAAAAAAAAAGAGAATCGCCACCGACATCACCAAGCCTTCCTTCATGCATTTATGCGTACGTTGGATCGTTCTAGGGGTACTTGACATTTAGTGAGGGCAGGTCTAGGTTTCATTGTTTTTTGTTAGTGAAAATGAATGAATATAAAAACCACACAGAGGCATAGATATAGATAAAAACTTACGGCTCCGCAAGCACCACATGTTCTCCCACCGTCAGAGCAAGTAGCGCCGCACTTGGGGCACGCGGAGTCGTGGGTATCGACGATGAGTTTGACGGAGAGCATATTTTTGATGGATAGATGTAAACGTTAAACTTGGCGGGGGATGGGGTGTATTGGTGAATGCGATGTCTTTTTTTCTCAATAAAGGTGGATGGATGGATGG
>Ga0307511_10004137_pt1 | contig 14817 bp, 9 predicted proteins | sample 13_EM_MG_FD_200266 | JGI IMG/M metagenome (GOLD analysis project Ga0307511, IMG submission 200266) | Populus trichocarpa ectomycorrhiza microbial communities from riparian zone in the Pacific Northwest, United States - 13_EM | ecosystem: Host-associated > Plants > Roots > Unclassified | place... | reverse complement strand
TTTTTCGATAGCAGCCTCGGAGAGTGTCGTACTGTCGAGAAGTTAGACTAAGCTCAACTTTTCTTTGTAAAGATGTAAAATAAATGTGATACATGAAACCGAGACCTACACATAAATTGGCGGGAATGATTCCAATACAGTGAATTCACCGGCAGGTCCAATGTCTGCTTTGATAATCGCGATTACCCTGTACTCAGTGATAAGAGGTAAGCTGTCAGTATATAACCCTCAAGATAGTGTGTGCCCCCGCAGTTTGTTGGAAGCAAGAAAGGCAAGGGAGCAGGGGCTAAAGCTTACTCTGGATTACATCGTGCGTAGGATTCGGGTCCAACGAAGTAAATCTATGGCGTGGTGAGTTAGTTATAATAGCTATATGGTATAGGAGGTAGTATTAGAGCACTCTCTAGAGCTAGCTCTAGCCGGCACAATATTGTTCTTAGACTGTTATGAGACTATGGAGTGATGAAACGAGACTCACCCGCACAGCCTGGCGAATATTATTACTCATGTTGTGGGATGAGTAGAAGGAGTTATTAAAGGCGATGACGATGTTGAAGGGCTCGAGAAGGTGTTGCGTAAAGTGAGTGTCTTGTTTGGAGACTGAGTCGAGAGCTACAAGCCAGGCCACTTAGGGAGAGAAGTGAATCTGTAAATGTGGATGAGGCCCAGTATTTATATCTAGATTTGCCAGATATGATGCCACCCAGTCTGGTTGCACGGCCCGCCGACCAAGTCAAAAATTAAACACATGACTTCCAGTCTCTCAGTATTTCCTGGTCTGGAGAATTTCCTTACGAGCGTCTAGATCTGGGACCGGAGATAGGTCAGCGAACGCTAGCAGCACACTTTTGCAGGATTCACCTCCAGTGATTGAAGATTTATTACGCTACGATAACTTTGTGGTTAGCTTACAGTCCTACCCGAGCTACGTACAAGCCATTGGACAGCCAGAGCAAGGAAGCCTTGTGGTAAAGCAGAACATCTCTAATCTACAGACCTAGAATACGAGAGATTCGCAAACAGCGTGATAATCGAGGTTACAGGTGTCGGGATCGCGGGATATTTAGTATGTACTGATCGCTATAGCTAAGAGCTATGGAAGAATTGCTCTAAAGGATCTCTAAATACATGAGATTTTTTATATCCTTCGTCTCACATCACTTTTGCTAACCGGAATGTACTTTTGCCCACATTGAGAAGCACACATGGTCCTGCTCTCACGTAAGTACATTACCAGTGTATTGTATGCACAATGACATCTCCAGCCTTTGTCGTTGGCCCTTTTAAGGGTTGTTTAGCGACCGGCTTGGCGCTTCGCAGCATCGTAGAGAACCTCAGGATTATTGACAACGTCGTATGATGCCAAACCATAACAAACATCCGTGGTGAGTAGTGTGAGACTAGATCTTCCTTCCGTGCCAACAAAACAACTACTTCCTTCCATGTTAATAGTTGGATGGGTGCCAACCAGACCAATGAGTTAAGTGTGTTACCCTAATCCAATCCGTCCATGTCCCTACGGCCTGATGCATGAATATGCACGCATGTCCAATGTTACAGGTTGGTTCGGTTGGTGGATCTCGACACACCGATATTCTATATACCCACAAATCAACCCATACCGTACTAAGTATAGAAACCTATAGTATGGCTGAACAGGCACACTTGCAGGAATTTAAATGCTAGTCTGAACTCATAGAATTGGCAAGCGTTTTAATAAACATAATTACATACAGTAATTAGCTGATCACAACACTCAAAGCTCTGTCCGAAAACTCATGTACTAAGTAAGTACAGTATATATAGGCTTTTCCCGCCCCACTCGATGTCGCAACCAACCGACTAACTTCTCAGTCTCGCAGTGTATACGCAGTCTGGTCATGTACTGCCAATTTGTGTCGAGTGATCATGCTCCTAACCCGCTATGCCACAGTTTAATATCGAGAGTGTACTGTAGGTAGGTATGTAAGAATGTCCTCGGGCGACTAAGGGCCATTCTTATAAACCAATATATTCTTGTATTGAGGGGAGAAGTGCCTACAATTTTGTATTTTGGGCGGTCACCCCATATTCTTATATCGGTAATCTTACATCCAAGAACTGATAGTACCCGAACACAGTAGTATATTTAAGTTGGGAGACGTAGCCCCAGACAGAACACGAGACTCCACAATCAATTGATCAATTTTATACAAGGACTTGCGCAATCAGAGAAGACTTATATATAGGGCTTCCAGAACCCCTGACTATATCTTTAGTATTACCTACTCACTCACCTACTGATAGAACTTTGTTACACGGTAGTTTTTAAGCTGGCATTGCCATCCCCACTTCCCGTTATCCTTTATACGTGGCCGCCAGACCACGTCCCTCACAACCTCAACTGTCTGCCCTAAGCCAACACAATTCTGGCACCCCAGAACCAGCCGCTTGATGGGCCGTGCGAAGTATGGATTTTCAGAAACGCAGTTTGTGGGGCAGCGAGTGGACTGGTAGCGGAATTTAGATCCACAAAACTTGCAATAAACAACTGCTTTTGTGCACATGATGGAGGGGAATGGCTCGGTAAGTTACGTGATGTCGAGTGCTGTGGAACTGCTGGTGTTTGTTCGGGAGTGAAGGCTGCTGGGTGTGGTGGAGGAGAGTTAACGTTAATGAGAGCAGAATTGGGAGCTTTCAAATACCCCGCAAGGGTGGGCCATGGTAACAGGTTACATAAGGCACGGTACAAGATCGAGCATATGGCCAGCTCTACACCACATCACCCTCTTTGTATACAATAGTGATCTGTATGAGGCTCGAGGGCTGGCACCGCTGTGAATCACCCTCCAGTCCTCACCGCCTGCTACACTCCCTCCCTAGAGGAGAGCTCTCCCTCTGCCGCAGCAGCCTTCAACTTCTCCTTTCTCCCCTCCTTTAAAAGTTTCTTTTCCTCCTCCAACTCCTCCTCTGTATTTGCTGAAGGGGCAGGCGCTGCAGCCTTAGTAGCGGTAGTAGCCTTTCTCCTCTTCTCGCCACCGCGAGGGCATGGGTCAGGTATTGAGCCCATTCGGGGAGTTCTTCAAGGTCTTCCCATTCTTCACCGGAGGTTTTCAGGTAAGTAAGACAGAATACCTAAAGATGGCGTTGTTCAATTAGGTCCGGAGGCTGTGAGCGGCTGGGTCGCCTGAAATAGTGCATAGAAAATTGAAAGTACTGGTGGCCCAGGGTGGCCATACTGTACATATATTGTAAGTACTCATAACAAAAAACATGCGTCTTGACTAGAATTAGGTCAATTGATGCAGTTAGCCAGGTATGTAGATAGTTGCATATGTTGTTCTACCTCGACTTAGTTGTGGTGCGTGGCCTCGAGACGTAAGGAAAGCGGCCAAAGTCTACCAGAGGCGATCAAAAACGTTTGGCCAGACCCACAAGATGCTATGTATAGCTTGCCAGGCCTCGAGTCTCCTCGAACACCTCGCCACAAGCTGCACTCAGGCCCTCACCATCACTCTAAGGTCTGCGGTGCTAAAGCTAGATATATATCTAGCAATGGAGATGATATATTCATCCCTTACCTCCCAATCCCTGAACCCCACCCCCTCCCTTTCTCTACCCCTACCCCTGTACAACGACACCTTTGCCCTGCTAACTGACATCGCCATCAACTCCACCAACTCCACCAACTCCACTGGGGACAAACCCTACCTCCGTGGAGGCACCCGCGTCTATCTATGGACCCTCGTCCTCCTCATTCCCCTCATGTTATTCATGCTCAGTCTTGATTGCCTGGAGTGCCTACCCTGGCACAAAAAAAAAAGAAAGGAGTCGGAGAGAGGCTCCCAATCTGCCTCGTTCTCGAGCTTGGCTTCACCGCCGCAAAACTCGTCAATCACAACCATGGATTCCAGATCCACCCCCTCCCAACCTTCCGAACGATCTAGTAAGGTGAGGTTTGTTACACCGGGGGAATTGGAGGCTCAGCAGGCTTCATGGGAGCGGCTAGAGTTGAATTTACCAGGATCGAGGATAAGTTTGCCACTAACCCCCCGGGGAGAGAGGGACTGAAGATGAGGATGGTGGTGATGGACAGGGGCTTGCGAAAGGGGCGGGGCTGTAGGCGATGTTGGATTATTTGAATTCGAGGTAAGCTTATTTCCGAGCCCTACTTACAATTAGATCTATAGGTGTATAAGGCCTAGACTACTCCCAGGCATATAGTATTTATATTTAAGATACTTTGATTATAGGTGGTGTTCTCGTTCCTAGACTTTGTATAGGTGGCAAATCTGGAACCTGGCGTGTTAAGGATAGATGAGTATTTCGGGGGGGTTTCAGTGCACGAACAGCCTGCCCACCCGCCATCTTGTGAACACTTTCTATCATGGCCAAGCGATGACAACGGATTGACTATCATTAATATGCACGTATAAGGCAAACAAAAACTACCATCAAGCGGTACCTACAGTATACTACATACAATATCTATAATCAATGCTCAAATGCAACGCAAGGATGCATATGGGTTGTTTATCATGATTGACGAAGATTAAATGTCCATCCTAGAATTTCAGGGTAATGTAATCAATCGTCTCGACCCCCCCCCCTACTGTTCAATGATTGTTATGCCAACAACCACTTATTACCTCTGCTCGTCACTCATGGTATCGTTGGCATTTTATAGAAGGGCTTTCGCGCAATTCATGCCGATGCCGATACTGATACCAAAACCTTACTACTTAAGTAGTCATACGTTGGTCGCGGCAGCCTATTACCCGCGTAACGGTTGTGGGAACCAAACTAGAGCCCCCAAAGGGCCAACCAGACCCTGCCGAGACTACCGCCCATCCGCCAGTACCTAATCCTAATTAGATAGCTAGGGGAAGTGCGAGATTTCCCCACTCGCCTCGAGGTCTTGCCAAACGGGGGATCAGAAAGAGCGACTTATATTATTGAGTGCCGAGCTGCTTCTACCTTGCCTTGTGGAGAGTTACCCTCAACATCTAGAGGCTTACCCCGCCAAAAATAATTGATCAACTCACAGCATCATCATGTATTCCATTAGATTAAGGCAAGCAGACTATTAGATTCAAAGATTCAAGGAATCAACCAAACCCAGCACCCTACCACCGAGGTCCCATCCAGCCGGTCTATGTGAGAAGCCAAAAAAGAAAAATCTAAATTGTATAACAAGGAAATCGTGAAATAAGGGAAGAATTAGCAACAAAGAAACGTAATGCTGTTAACCTTTTGCAAAGATAATCATAAAACACATTTCTTGGATACATCTATCCGCATCAAAACATCTTTAATCAGCTTCATCGTCGGTATCCACCGGCTTCGGAGTACCCTTAGGGCTGTTCAACCACTCAATATACCTCAATCTCCTCCTGACCTCCCTCTCCTTCAACTGTGTTCTCGTCAATTTCGTACGCTTCGCGAACTTCCTCCCCTTGAACTTCATGCTCTCTCCCTCGCCGTTATCCTCTACACCGGAATTGTAGGCACTCGCATTCGGAGAGTTCTGAATACTGCTCACCGCAGAGCCACCAGGGCGTGCAGAGCTTGCACCGGATCCAGTTCCATCTTGCACTGACAAGCCACCAATGTTAGGCAACCCGCCAGATCGGCCAACGATACGGCCGGTATCGACGTGAATTTGCTCTGTGCAGATGCTAGTGACGAATTCGCTGTTGTGGGAGATGATAAGACAACCACCTCTGAAATCCTTGAGTGCGAGACTCAAAGCACCAAGGGAGTCTCTGTCCAAATAGTTGGAAGGCTCGTCGAGAACCAAAATGTGGGGCAGAGTCCACAAACAAGCAGCAAGGACAACTTTGACCTTCTGGCCTCCAGAAAGACCCGAAATCTCGTTATGCTCAGCAATGTCACCGGGAACACCACACTTCTCGAAATGTTCCCTAATCGCTGGAGCAGAGAGCTCACGGTAACCCAAACCTTCTCTCGCGCTCTCCTTATCGTCGAATTCCTGAACCAATTTCTGGAAGCCTAGCTTAAGCAAAGTCTCGCGGGAGACCATAGTGTTGTGCTTTGGCAGCAACCCTTGCCATTGCACCTCGTATTGGTAGGATTTCTTGTACTTTTGTCGACCAATCAACATATCGATCTTCTTGGGCTTTCCGTCACCGACGTCCACTAAACTCTCCATTTGCTTCTTGTCCTCCTCGGTCAATTTGCGAGACTCCTTCATCGCTACTTCCTTGTCCGCGCCGGATGCATAACGCCATTGCAAATATTGACTGGGGGTCTTCTCAAGATGCATCTCAACATGCTTGAGAGAGTGTTGGGCAACATAGCCAATGCGCAACTGAGGGTGCTTTTCAACTATCCCTGATTGAGGGATGATTTCTCCTGTCAAGAGCTTGATCAGAGTACTCTTCCCAGCCCCGTTGGGACCAAGGATGGCAGTCCTGCTGGAAAGTGTCAAAGAGACGCTAGCGTTGCTGAGAGAAGGTTTCGATGCTCCTGGGTATGTGTATGTAACATCGGTCATCTTGATGATTGATCGGGTCAAAGACTTTACACCGGCAAGTAGACCAGGGCTAGGGAAATGGAAATGAACAGTCGTCGCAGATAGTGTATAGTATGCCTTTCCTTCCGGTCGAACCTTGACGAACTCAGATAGGTTCCCCTTGTAGTGAACCAGCTTCTTATTCTCATAGTGGATAATATCCGTGCAGACCTCGTCCAAGAAGCCACTGTCGTGGGATACAATCAAGCTAGTGATATCCGTATGAGTCTTCAAGTAGTCCTGTAGCCACCTGACATTTGTGACATCCAGATGATTGGTTGGTTCGTCCAAGAGCAGCACATCAGCTTTCATCAACATCGCTTCTGCCAAAGCTAGCTTCATCTTCCATCCACCAGACAAAGCACCAACGTTCTGGCCAAACCTGCTCTTGTCAAATCCAACATGTTCAAGGACTTCTTTGACCTTATTCAGATCAGACCCTTCCTCGACATATCCTTCGTTGACCAACGCCCCGCTGATATAGGTGACGATGTCTGTATCGCCCTCTTCACCCTGCATCTTGTGCTCCACGAAACAGGTTCTGAGTTCATCTTTGCTTGGGAAACCCTCAAGCTTACCTGTAGCAATAGAGCGCATCAAAGTTGACTTTCCAGCACCGTTATGGCCACACAAGCCATAACGGTGGCCCTTTACGAGGCGGAGGTTGGTACGGTTAAGCAACATCATACCGCCATAGGCAAGGGAGAATGTCGCATTCACAATTTCAATTTCCGCCGGGTCATGAACGATTTTGGGAGCGGATAAGGCACCAAATCGTTTCTAAGCAAAGATTAGACAACCTCCGTAACACAAGACAACAATAAGGGTGAACGTACGGTATGTTCCTCCTCACACCAAGAAGCAGTCTTGGTTGCCAAATCCGCCGCGGTCTCCTGTCCTCCCTGCACAAGTTCGGTCAAAAGGGTAGCCATCACCTTGTTCACCCGCTCCCACTCTCTCATGGCGACGATATCCTTGATCACCTCCCCTAGTACCTTTTTGACAACACCTTTCCAAGTGCTCTTATCTTCAGCCAAAATTTTCCCACTAACAAGCTCCTCGAGCTTAGCCTCAACTTCCTCTTTTGTAATCCGCTTGGTCATATCCTTCTCCCCACCGCTGAGCTTCATCGCACCCTGCATGACATTCAAGCAGCTTTTTGCCAGATGGCGGACTTCCGGTAGAGAACTATAACCCTCAACTCGCTCAACGCCGGGAAGTAGTCTGGGCAAGAATTCTCTCGCCTCGACGGGGTCATGTACCAACTTCGTTAAATTCTCCACCACGACCACGGTCTGTCTCAAAACTTCCTGGCCGGTTTGGGGGCTCCCAAGAACCCTCTCCAAAATGGGGGTAAGAAGGGACAAGAGAGGCGATGTGACCAACGCGACGAAGGTCGTTTGAGACAAATCATGGATGGCTTTGGCCAAGGCCTGGTGGCTTCCTTCCCTCAAGGTCTTGACAAGCATTGGCATATGCGGTCGGACATCCTCGTTCATGATCAATCCAGTGAGCTTGGTAAGGCAGTTGGTGGCAGCCCTCGCAACATCTGCTTTGACATCAAACAATCCTCCTTCTACGCCCTTGATGAGCCCTTCCAGCTGTCGTCCCATCAGCTCCCGGCCAAAATCGTCACCAACCTCGTCCGATAATGCAACCATCTTGTCTGCCAGTTTTGATAGCAAGTCCAGAGCACCAATCTTTCCAAGGGGTTTGGCCTTTGAAGATGTCAAGTAGTTGGTGAGAATATCCGAAGAGAGATAAGAAACTCCAATCTCAGTTGAGATGGAATTCAGGGGTGAAGTGGGGGAAGAAATGAGAATTGTATAGATGGCCTGAATAGCGTATTCAGACGCTTCCTTAACAGGCCCATTTTTGTCGGCCAGTGCATCGAAAACCACCTGGGAAAGAGTTGGAGTCAAGAGGAGGTATGACACTGCGGAGGTATTTGGTAGAGTCTCAAACAAAGAACCCAAAGCAATCAACCCACTCTCCCTGTTCACAGCAGACTTCTTATCTTGGGCATTCTTCAACAGCACTGAGAGAATGCTATTCTGTAAGACATCGTGAAGAGTCGGGGCTGGAAGGGTCGTGAGATGGTTCGATAGGGTAACCGCAGCATCAAGAGCGGCCTGGGATGTCTTTGCAGCGAAGATTGCAGTAAGAAGAGGAAGCGAAGTAGAGCCGGATGAAGCAACTGAAGGCATTTTGGATGCGTGTCGACACAAATCAAACCAATGAAAACAGATTTTGAAATCTCCTTCCTCCTATCTCTGCGCTGCGGAGCTGAATAGAAACGAACTGAACTTTTAACCTTGAACTTGCAAGAGGGATTAGCAACCCGAAAGTGAGCAAAAAACAATGAAGACGTAAATCTCTATAAAGCTGAGGAGTGGAGATGGCTTGCTCAAGGCAAAGCGAAGATAACGAACAACGGCGTGTACGTATCAAAGGGATGCGCCGCAGCGGAGGGGTGTTGAGGGGCAACGACGAGGGAACAGCGGACCACTAAAAGGAAAAAATATTCGAGGTAATCGGCTGGACGCTTAGTCATTTGCCAAGCTCCACGTGAAGACGCAGGGTAGTCTGGTTGGCCACAGGGCTGCAGCTGATCCTGATCATGACTGCATGTACTACAAGCAGAAGCTCGAAGCAGAAGCTGTCCAGTCGCTCTAAAATTAAATTGTCCCAAACGTCAGCCTGATCCGAAAGGTTGGTGCTGACGTTCGGGCTTGTCCACGCGGATACCAAGTGCGAAGGGCAAGCTGAAGACAAAAAACAAATAGTATATACTAAAGGGGATTTCTATTAATCTGGGTACTTTAGGATTTACATTTCTGTCATGCGTTTTGGTCGGACGCTGCGGGCATCAAATTGCAATCAACTCCCACTTCTGAGTGCCCCAATTATGTTCCCCTTTTTAAAAAAACTTGAAGGTATTACGGTACCGGTACAAGCCACAAGGCCCTTCTTGCAGGCTTGCCTATATACATATACCGGTATATACGTACATATACAATATATATGGCTTGACTGCCCAATTAGGAAATGTGGTTACAAAGTCACGTGGACTGGTTACATTACGCCAAGTGGATCAATCCCGAGGATAGTTTCAACGCGTCAATTGGGTGTCGGGGGGTACCGCTAGGCAACTTCAAAGCTCGTCGAGGTCTCTCACACACGCACACATCACAAAATTGAACAAAGTGCTGTGCATTCAGCGATGTCAGAAACACCCAAGCCAGTGAGCATCACCCCAACCGATTTCCTCGAAACATTGTCGCGATATGATGCCTTCACATCCTCCCCGTCGCAAGTTAAGAGGCAGGCCACAGAGCCTAAGGTTGCTTCAGGATCTGCTGGTCGGCTAGCATTGGACAGCTTGAAAGATCTCGATAACTGGCGTATCTCACTCCCGAATATTATCGCTACTAGGTGTAGGGAGGGGAGGGCCTACCTCACCCACGATGAACTTGTAAATCTTATGAAGTGTAAGATGTATGTATGGAAGCACGAGTGTACTCGGAGGTTGCATAGTTTTCACTGTGGCTAATCGTCTCATAAAGGAAACGTGGAAAATTCCGTCCTCAGCTTCTCCCGCAGGTCACCTCGAACGATCCTTCTACGGTGGAGAAGATTACTGCAGAAGCCTTTGACTATAATAAAGGTCTGGATTGGGACGAAAAGCCAGACCTAGAGAAAGTTAGATTAGCATTAGGGCACCTCAGCAAAAATTTGAAAGGCGTTGGTCCAGCCACAGCCAGCTATCTCCTCGCTGCTCAGATGCCTCACTGGGTTCCGGCCTTCTCAGATGAAGGCTTCCGGTGGGCCTTCTTTGATAAACATATCCCTGGGGTCATTGAAGGGACTGCACCATCTACAGACGGGTGGCAGAGACCGATCAAGTATTCACTTAAGGAATATTTGGCATATGTGGAGGAGGTTTGGGGTATCAGTGACCGGTTAATTGCAGATTATAACCGTGGTAACAAGCGAGAAGTATTTGGTGCAGGTAGTGTTGAGACGGCAGGATGGGTGTTCGGAAAAGAAGCAGCGGGATGGGTGCCGCGGAAGCCAGAGCAAGTAGGAAATGGCACTCAAGAGTTGAATTCAACGGAAACCAAACATGACAACCCAGAGAAGGCGTTGCATGGAAAGCGCAAGCACTACGGCGATTTGGAAAAGAAAGAAATAGACCATCAGAGTCCTGAGGCCGATCAAGTCAAAGCCGCTGGATGCCTAGACGAATCCAAGCCAAGAAAGTCAAAGAAAAAAGACACTGGGGACTCTGCCTCCAAGCCGAATGCGAAGGGAAAGGTAGCCTCTGGCAGCCGAGGAAGCGATGTAGCTGGGTTACGACGATCATCCCGCAATCGCAAGCCTGCCCACTAAAATTTCCTATAGACCTTTCTGTGCACAACTTGTGCAAAGTCATTTGCAACAAGATGTGATGATACCTTTTTGGGAATTCTTATAAGAACTATTTGTGCTCCAAGGTTTTGGAAGTATCACTCATTGAGAACCTGGGTATCGTTTATATTTTAATTTGGACACTCATATTTTACGTAGCTGGTTCCTGAAACATAACGTGGAGTGTGGCCCCGGAAATATTGCTGGAGACCATGTGGCAATTAGGCAGAAGAAACCTCAAGAAGGGCACCATATCTGTCTATTTCTGGAGCTCTCAAAGGCCCTAAGTATTGGATTCAGCTTTCCTCACACGATACCTCGTAGTGCAGGGTTGCGAATACACTGCCTAGCGAATCACTCCATACAAATTCTAAACTTGGCAACTGGTTGAGAGTGGGTTCTCAAGCTCAGTTGATTTGGGTCGGTAAGTACAGTACCCTCTGTGGTTGTGTACTACATTATCTGCTGTACTTTACTCTACCGCTACACGTGGTTGGACGACGACATAAATCATATTCGGCTTTAGTCTGGTTGGTCGTACATGCTTGCAATCGAGCCCCGACATTCGGCTAAATTTGAGATTAGCCTCTCCCCACATTTTCCCCCGGGTTGCGTTTAGGCACAAATGGAAGCCATGAATCCCGTCGGCAACGTCAGTCAACGGGTCCGGGGGAAAGGGCTTGGTTGGCACTACTTACGGAGGCAGCGGAGGCGCGGACCGAATGGCGGGAGTTTTAATACGTACAGCCCTGGTACACGAGACCATCAATGCAGGTGCGCTGATTCCTCAATACTCCGATATCACTTTTTTTGAATCGATCGATACCCTCTGCAGACTGCAATGCCAAGAATGAGATTGAATTATACCCGACCTCAAGGGTCCTTTCACTTCCCAATAGCCCCATTTTCACGTCTTCGTTATTCCATGCTGGAGATTGATAGCCTAATAAGAACTGGCACTTGTCGTGCTGAGCACATTATAGGCTCAATCGGTCAAAGCTGGGTTGTCATGTTTGACGCTTTGGCGAAACAATATCAATTCCAGATATATCAGATCTATCATAACCGCAGAGGCTTTACTATATCCAAAGGACCATGGTTTAGGTAGTATTTATGGCACTCGGCAAAAATTCCCGAGAACATAACCCCGTTTGTGCATCCACAAAAGCTATCTATCGAATCTTTGGGTATGGCATTCGCATAACTGCTATATCAGAAAAACCTATAGCAAGTCTGGAGCACGGGAATGAGTAGCTACGGGTTTAATCAAACGGACTGGGAGTACACCTTAGCTTTACAAGGGGTTTTCTGAGAAACCCACAGTGGCACCCAGAGGTTACTCTCGGCACCATTGCCATCATGTCCAAAAGGCAACATACAGTTACCCTTGTAGGCCCCAGCCTTGTTTCTCATGATTCGTTGAGGTTAACCATGCGATATTCATCCTTTCCTCCGGGTTCCCCACCGTCTAAATGCTATTCTTCCGCTTGAGATTGAGTATATATATCTGTCCTTCCTTGCCCTGATTGCACGTCATCATACACCAGACAGTTCATCCCAATTGTCTTCTGATCACTGCAACCTCGGTCGACTTTCTATACGGATTAGAATCAACATGCGTTACTCTACTGCTGCTATCGTTGCCGGTGCCTCTTTGGCTGCTGCTCAAGTCCCAGCTTGGGGACAATGTGAGTATCTCAGTCTTGCTTTTTAAGGATTATTTTACGAGCCTGAGGCTTACAATTCATTTTAACTATAGGCGGTGGTATTGGTTGGACTGGCGGTACTGCCTGTGCGTCTGGATACACTTGCACGTACAATAACGCATACTACTCGCAATGTCTCCCAGGCTCTGCCCCCCCAGCTTCTTCTACCATCCGACCAGGCAGCACCAGCACCACCAGAACCGCCCCTAGCGCCACCGCCACCAGCAGCCCAGGAACCACTGGTGGTTTGGATAAGAAGATCAAGGCCAAGGGCAACCGTACTTTGGTACCGCTGTTGACCAGAATACCCTCAGTGTCAGCCAGATCGACGCTATCGTTAAAGCTGAGTTCGGTGTCTTGACTCCAGAGAACTCCATGAAGTGGGATTCTACTGAAAGGAGTCAGGGCTCCTTCACCTTGACCGGTGCCGACTACTTGGTCAACTACGCAACCACCAACGACAAGAAGGTCAGAGGTCACACTCTGGTCTGGCACTCTCAGTTGCCAGGTTGGGTCTCCAACATTGCCGATGCTGCTACCTTGACCAAGGTCATTCAGAACCACGTCACCACCATCATGACCAAGTATAAGGGCAAGATCATGCACTGGGACGTTTTCAACGAAGTCTTCGAGGACAACGGTACATTCCGTAACTCCGTCTTCTACAGGCTTCTCGGCGAGCAATTCATTGATATTGCCTTCAAGGCCGCCGCTGCTGCCGACCCCAGCGCAAAGTTGTACCTTAACGATTACAACTTGGACTACTCTAGCGCCAAGCTCACCAACTTCGTTGCTTTGGTCAACCGTCTCATCAGCCGTGGTGTCCCCATCCATGGTGTTGGTACTCAGGCTCACTTGGTTGTTGGCAACGGTGCCATCCCAACCTTCGCCTCCCCACTTTCCACCCTCTCCGGAACCGGCCTCGATGTTGCCATCACCGAGTTGGATATTCGTATGACTTTGCCATCTGACTCCACCAAGGTCACCCAGCAGAGCGCTGACTACACCAGTGTCACCAAGGCTTGCGTGGCTAACACCAAGTGTGTTGGTATCACCGTCTGGGGTGTCGATGATGGACACTCTTGGGTGCCAAACACCTTCTCTGGCCAGGGAGATGCTCTCCTTTGGAACTCCAGCTACCAGAAGAAGGCTGCTTACACTGCCGTCTCCAACGCCCTCAACTAGATCAAGTCCTAGCTTTCAGGGGATATTTGGTGGATTCATGTAGGTGGGGCAGTGCGGTGTTAGTGAGGATGTATAGGGACTAGCGGGAGTTTTTGTATTTGTCAAGCATGAAAATGTTGTTTTGAGCCGAGATTAGATATCGGGCTCGCAAGGTTTGTACGAGTTGATTTTGGATGAAATATGTACGATGGTTTGGAAAATGAAGAACTTGTCCACACTCTAAAAAGCTGAACAATATTTTCATGCCTCGCCTTACTGGGCACAACAGTTTGGCACCGATTTCCTTTGTTCTTTGGTTTCTTTTTGTATATTACTTTTTTCTCTTCCTTTCTCGAAATACAACTATTCGATTGAAGAACTTCAATGTATGGTGATATGATGTGGTATTCTTGAAGGAAATGAGACATGGGGGACGACCAGAGGTTCATATTAGGTTGCGTAGGTTCCGTGGCGGTGGCGGTGGTGGTGGGGCGGGCCGATGGCCGATGAGCGAACCCTTGTAGTTGCAGCTTCGGAATAAAGAATATTTCGCCAGACTAGAATGATTTAACCAGACTAGAATAATTCCACTGGACAGACATACAGATGAGGCATAGCAAGAAGATTCTATCAATAAGGCTGCATAAGTGGGCACCTAACTAGGAGATTTAGCCGTTCCAACGTGCCTGGTTTGTTTTTCTCGTTTGTGATATACATTACCCCGCATTTACCTACAGTACCTTCTTCCATAATCAGATATATCGCTAGCTATCGATCACCCATAAGTATACGGAGTACCCTTCACCCCCCCTCCTCACAGGCGCGACAAAAAAAACAAAAAACAATGCCTTCCCCAATAGTCATCACCACAATCCAAGCAGCCATTCTTTCCATCATCTCAAACATCCTCGCGCAATCTATCAAAGCATACCGTTCCAATGTACAACCCGCCCTCTCTTCCTCCTCTCCTCCCCCTTTCCGGCCAAAAAGGAACAATAAAACTAACTTTCCCCTTCCCTCCCC
>Ga0307511_10004136_pt1 | contig 14822 bp, 14 predicted proteins | sample 13_EM_MG_FD_200266 | JGI IMG/M metagenome (GOLD analysis project Ga0307511, IMG submission 200266) | Populus trichocarpa ectomycorrhiza microbial communities from riparian zone in the Pacific Northwest, United States - 13_EM | ecosystem: Host-associated > Plants > Roots > Unclassified | place... | reverse complement strand
TACTCAGAACTTAGTAATCCAATACTAGAAACCAAACTCTTAGCCTTTAAAGTACTTAGTAGTCTTGGAATATTACTTCAGGGTAATATTCCACCCTAAATACTTTAGGTCCCCATTTACACACCTCCTATGACGGAAGCAAATTGGAAGTAAGTATAACAGCAAATACATAGTATTCTTACCTACACTCCAACGCTTGGATATATGCCCTGCTTTAATACCAAGAGCATCCAGTTGCTGTTCGAAGCAACCTCCTAACACTTCCTATGGAATGCGATCATTCCATTTGAAAATAGGGATTCGTTATTTACTACAGTTCTGAATGGGCATCTAAAACACCCTAAGATTCAATAGTTAACAAAACCCTACCGGGTCCTGAAGGAATGGAATGATGTTATGTTCTATATGCTATGTAGTCTGCATCTTGTCTTGCCTATCGTAGCAGTACACTTTGAAGACCCACCAAAAGCTAGTGGACAAAAAGGACAAGACAGAAGGTACGCTCCTGAGATGGCAACCAGACCACGCTCTGCCCCAGAAGTCAGCACAGGTTCTTAAAGTAGCATCATGCCAGAAGGTGATATCGTGAAACATACCTCAGATATTGGAAATGCAAACAATGGAAATGATGATGATGACCTAACCCCTCCCCTAAGATGAGGTAAAACTATAGGAGGTGGAGATGTTGATAGAGACGATAGCAGCTCCATGACTAAGGACTCTATTAGCAGATCGTTAGTCTACAGTTAAAGAAGTGTATGTAAACCAAAGAAGGTCAAGAAGATGAAGAAACAGATGTATCGTAGTAAGACACTAGAACAACAACAATAGGAAACGACGACAGGAATTGTAATACCTAAAACATCATCAAAAAGGTCCAGATGAATAAAGAGTATCAAGATTGATGCTCCAGAAAATCTCAACACTATAGCTAAGAAATGGCGACACTTACAGTATCTTGAGGCTTGGGTAAATGGGATACAGATAGGGTTAAGTATTAAAGGTATAACATTGGTATCGAAGGAAGTGTTGTACTTTATTGGATTCAAACTGCAAGGCAGCACACTCACTACTTACAACCACCACCTCATCAAGGAACATGACAAGGCATCCTTTTTAAGCTTCATGCTAGTGCTATGGGAATTCCTCATTCTCTCCACTAGCAAGGACCTTTTATGGAAAGAGTGGCAGGCAACCTCACTCTGTAATGATAGATGACATATATTTATCAAAACCTTTTCCAACTGGTTGGCAGAACTTCAGATGAAACTTATCGACAAGGATGGAAACCAATGGATATTGGGAGATGTCAAACACTGGAAATTCTTGAACCACCGACCAGACTACATGGAAACTAACTTGGTTCTCCATATACTTGATTCTTGGATGTTTAATGACCTGGTCCGGATGGCGGAATCATATGAGGCTACACAAAAACATGGGCGTATCTCCTGTATACCCAAAGCTTTATAACAGCCAACTACTCCATCAGTGCTAAACCCTGGGTGCAATCACCTCAGGGTTCGGAAGACAGACAACAAGAAAACAATTTCTAATCCTCCAAGGAACCATGCTACCAAAACACTTAGCACTAAGGATGCTGACTGGGAAGTGGCTAACAAGACGTTAACATCACAAGACAAGATAAAATTGATCAGGGATAGGAAGTGTCTATGGTCCCGTGCACCTGATCACACCTACAAGGAAAGCAAGAAGGGAATATCTAATCAACCCAGGCGCACTGCGGTATAAGTCCTATCCCTATAAGCCATGGACAAACAAGTTATCGCCAAGAACAACTACAAGGGCAAAATGAAGTCAAAACTCTAGTCTACCGAAGAATTAAACTATAGCACAGTTCAGGTCAAGCTTAATGGCTACCCTGTGTTGGCCCTTGTGGATTTACAGACCACTGGCTGAGATCTCATCAATGGACAATTGATGCTCTTATACGGCTTACCTATCTATGGTATGGATAAGAAGTCAATTAAAAGTGCGAGAAAGGGATTAAAGGGTGTCATAGAGAAGGCATGTGATGTCCAAATGTACTACGAAAGATATCTGGGAACAAGAATGTTTTGTGTAGCACATCTTGCAGGCTGAGATATGATCCTAAGCAAGCCAACGCTCACAGCACTAAACGCCTTATTACCAGCAGGAGCAATGCCTGCGACTATCCAACCCGAAGGTATGGCAAGCTTTGCTTTCAAGAAATGATGAAAAGCAGAGCTTCCTATGGGGAAAGTCACTTCTGCTGCACCCTCCATAGAATACGAAGTCCCAGACTATCTTCTACCACTCTTTGAATTCATGGTATCAGCCATGAGTCTCTAAGAAAGTCGGGAATTCAACCCTTTCGTTAAATTTGTCTAGTTATTTCCGGCGATTACACTCAACGCATTGCCACGCCTTAGAACTATAAAGCACCGAAAATCCCCGTAACGCGGCTCTACATGGGTACCAAAATGGGGACCTTCACCCTTCAAATTCAATATAAAGCACACTAATCACCTCACTGAGGAAAAAGCCACAGGCTGGATTTATCGCAGAGAGCATTATACTAATGTGGTAGTTCTGTTCGTACAAGCCAAATGACATGATCCCAGCAAACCATGGAGTATACTGTAGGTTAGGGATTGGAACGATCCAGTTGACGCCAACAACACACCCCAATCAACTATTGAGGAACGCATGGAGCTAGTCACTGCTCGAAAATATTTGAGTAAGATTCACCTAGCCGATGGGTACCACAACTTCAAAATCCAAGAAGACTAGGAACAACATTCCGCCTTCCTCACACACATGGGATATTTCCACAGTGGTATCATACAACAAGGCGACTGCAATGGTCCTGCCACAATAGTGTAGCCTAGTATGAAATCTTTAAGGACATGGTCTTTCAAAACAATGTCATTTACATTGAGAATATCATTATCTTCACAGATACCTACAACGAACATGTAGCTACCCTACGAAGGATTCTACAATAGCTTCTAGCACAGAAGTTTTGGTTAAAAGCTAACAAATACTTGTTCTTTACCAAACGTTCAGATATCTTAGGATACATATTGACTCCGGATGGGTTTTATATGTGACTTAAAAAACGCCAGAAAGTATTGGCCTGCAAGGTTCCCAACAAGACCCAGGAATTACGAGATATACTTAGTGTTGTCATATTCCTAATCAAGTTCTGTGTGGAATTAGAATTCTGGTCAAGTACCCTGTCAGAACTGCAAGGCGAAAACGCACCCTGGAGGTGAACAGACACCCATACCACGACAGGCAAGAAAATCAAAAAACATGTGAATTCTCCACAGAATCTCAAACCCTGGAACCACTTCTTGGAAAAACCAAAATACCTGGAATGTAATACTAGTAAAATCGGACTAGGATCGTGAATAGGATAAGGAGAAATAGGATCAATTCGACCCTGTCGATTTTATTCTTAGAAATTCAGCCCCACACAACTGAAATACCCTACATATCAAGAGGCTTTACTTGCTATTGTTGACTCCCTGAAGTTTTTTGAGGCCAAGCTCTGAAACCACAAGTTCACACTTCTCATGGATCAGAAACCACTACTTTCATTCCTGCGACCATGACAAACATCTCAGAAGCTAGCTTGGTAGTAAGCTTACATGCGAGAATTCGAATTGGTCCTTGATCATATGGCGGGAAAAGAAAAGCTGTTGCTAGACGCTCTATTCAGGAAGCATAGATACTCCCTCGAACCCACCATGGAACAAGACTTCATTCCTAAGAGCATCGATCCTACAGAAGGCAACACTGAACCTCAGGATACTTCTATTACTAAAAACAACCTATCATTCTCTCCCGTTCCAGAAAGATTCACAATCGTTTCCCAAAGCTGCATCAATTTCAAGGACACGGACCACGACTACAACAAGTGAGTCGGCTGTGACCAAAGCCTTGATCACCACCCATCTTGCCTATACCTTGATAATCAGACCGGCGTAGACAATGTAGACTACGACGAAATCAAGGAGGAAGAAATGCAATCAGTTGAGGAGACTCCCTCCACTATCCCCAAAGCAATCTTATACAAGCATGAGTTCAATCCTCACCCCCATGTTGTTAAATTAGATCAATTAAATAGTTATCATCACATCAGCGCTCCCGCAGATGACACCTCCGCTGTCACCAATGACGAAAACATTCCCACCATCATTACAGACATCCTAAATAACGCCTGGGAACACTACAAGCAATACAACAAGGAATACAATATGCACTGTGACGACTACCACTGCTACTCTCATGGTTACTCGCACCAGAATGGGAGTCCCTACTTTCCCACCACCAGATGCTCACTGTGCGGAACCTACGGATACGGATGTTTAGACTGGACTCTAGCTGAGACAGTTTATCAGAAGGCAAAGGAAATCTAGTCGAGGTAGCAAGAGTCATGGAAATTGAAGCCTACTACCATCCCTCCTAACAACATCCCCTCCTCTGAGACTTACGATATTGGCAGTCCTGAGCTTAATATACAAGAAGCTCCAAACTGCACTTACATGTAGTGAGGTGAAGAATTGGCAATTAGGATCGATTCTTTTGCCATCCACGACCCATGGGATCAGCAACCTGAACCACAAAACCCATGCGGCTTCAAGATCAAGATTGTACCAGACAAGAAAAGACCCTCCTTCCTCTCTGCCGCAGTTACCAGCAGATTACAATGCAATGCTGCTGCCGGAGAAGCTAGCGGATCTAATCAAGATCACAACACCCTCCTAGCTCCCACTAATCCTATAAGATATATGCCAGGAGTGGGATTTATTCATCAACACCACCATACAACTAGCGAGAAGAACAACTTCGTTCATGATTCTCACACACAGGAGAAGACGGCAATTCCTCCTACACCTACTGCCACTCGTCGTTGTAACTTCTGCAAAGGCGAGGAACACTATGCATCAACATGCAATGCAAGACGCAAGCCAGACGCAGACCTCAGGTATAGAATCGTGCCAGTGACCAATATTGTAAAGATATACCTATATCTCAAAGACGGGCCCAAAGAAGATACTGACTTCTATCTCACTATCAATATTGATAAAGATGATAAAATGTGTGATACCTACATCGTATACATCAGTATATTCCCCATGTGGAGCCCGCTCTAATACGCACTACAAAGGAAGAAACGAGTGAGTAAGGACCATAGGTTCTTGTACAAGAAGATTGAAAAAAGAGAATGGAGGCTGGTTCTACTCAGCAGGTTCGACATGAAGGGTAAGAACTACCTCATAGCAGTATTCAAGGAAGCACATAATGCTAAGGCATATGGCGGAGTTGAGAAAAAGTTGAAATGGTTAACTGATAAATTTATTTGCGACCCATCTTTAAGGCACTTTCAGGAATACGTTGCGAGTTGTCATACCTGTCAAGGAACGAAGTATAGCAAAATGCCACCACTAGGACAAGTAACTATATTATATATTCCTGCAGGAGCCTGGATGAATATTACAATTGATTTTCTTAACATTTTTCCTATTTTCACTTATTACTACACCTTATGCCGAAACATTTCTAGGGAAGATGAACATGTGATTTGCTTTTCAAGACCTTGGACGATTGTCTATAGATAATTAAGATTTATCGTTCTTATTCCTGTTTCGGATAACCTTACGGGCGAGAAGTACACTGATACCTTTAATACCCAGGTTGTTTATATTATAAGTTATCCCTATTATATTGTTTTTGATGGAGACAGTCTCTTTATGTCAGACCATTGCAAAGATTGGACAGGAAAAAAGGGAATCAAGTGGGAAATGTTCAGCGCATACCACCTTCAGAGAGACGGTCAGTCAGAAATTGCCAACAAAGCAATCCTCCAACCCCCATGAGGGTGCAAGGTCAAAGAAAAGGAATGCCAACATAAATTCTCCAAGATGTAGCTGAAGGTGAACTCTCGAGACTCCTCTGCCACACAACGCAGTCCACTCTTTTCACCTCCAGGCTTTGAGGCAATGATAGCTCCATCTTCCTTCCTCTACCTGAACACTCCTTAGACCCCTGCAGAGAAATATCATCTAGATACCTTACGTAACCTATACTCCTCTAAAGTCAAGTAGGCATAACAAGCCAACAAGAAGCGGCCCATACTACAACTTCTTTCAACCAGGCAAAAGGTTCTTCTCTCTACGGAGAACATCTACCTCTTGAATACATATAAGAAACTCAAGCCTAGATTTGTTGGACCGTTTAGGATCAAACAGGTCAACAAGAAGCGGAACAACTACACATTCGAGCTGTAAATGGACAATGGACTTTTTCATATCCATAATTCCTTCCACATCAGCAAGATCAAACCTTGCATCTAAAATAATTCCACGAAGTTCCCATGTTGTTACAACGAACAACCTAGGGAAGTAACAGAAGGCAGAGATGAAGTTGAACAAGTACTTAAATTTCGTACTTCTCTCCATAACAACAAAAGCCAATACCTGGTATGTTGGAAAAGGTATGGAAGCGATAACGATGAATGAATCAACTTTGAAGACATCAGCCTTGAAATCGTTCAACACTTTTGGACAAGCGGAAACTATTCGGACACCTCCAAGCAATGAAGATCCTCCATGAAACATAAGAAGCGTCACACTTGAGAAACCCTTCCTCTGAATTGTTCAAACTGAAAGAGACAGATTCCTCCCTCTCAATACTGACGATCAAGACCTCACCTCCGCTGCTACTAATGTGGCAGAAGATATCTTTAATGTTTTCCTAAAGTACTGATTTGTGCCAGTTGAATTAACCTAGCAATCCCGCTTTCCTTCCGGTTGTCTCAATTGTCAATCTGAATTGACAATAGAGGAAGGACTGTCAAACAAGGTATCCATTAGATGTTTTAATTGTACCTTCTGGCATTAGTGTTTACTATAGATGAATTGGAAGTTAAATTGGTCTCCAACTCTTCATTGCAAAGATTATGATTTTCACAACTATCGAGCTTGCACTTGTGATATCGGACTATGTGCAGCTTGAGTAAGACAACAATAGTAGGATATCCTTTTAAGTGGGGAAGTACAACAAAAGATCTTTTCTTTTAATTATCTTAGTATGCATTTCCTAGCACCTATTATGTATACCAGATAGGTCAGACATAGTGCCTTATGTACCAATGTCTTAAGTGTATCCAGTCCTTGTGTACTCTTTCTTTATCTGGATACAATACACATCTACGCCCGTATATCTGAGTACTTGAGGCCTGACCTTCTACACCAGTAATTATGGTCATGAAGGAGTGCTTTCTGGAAAGGCCAGAAAACAGGTTTTTCAGACTTTGGAAGGCTTGGCGGCCAGTATTAGTACTGAGCGTTTCTGCTCTTCTAGAAGGGCATTCTTAGAGTAGATCCCATCAGCTAGAGGTCAGACCAGCCTTAGATAGCTTTAATACAAAGAGTTTATATCTCTTCATTGTCTTCCCACTGGGCAAATTTGTATGCTCTTAAAGACCCTGTGTGTAACGGAAGAACGTTTCTTATATTTGTCTTAGTACGCATTTCCTAGCACCTATCATGTTTACCAGATAGCTTGGGCATAGTACCTTACGTACTATTACCTTGAGCGTATCTGGTCCTTATATACTTTTCCTTTATCATGATGCATTACGTATCCACACCTGCATTTCTGAATACTGGAGGCCTGACCTGCCACCCCTGTATTTATGGTCATGGAGGAGTGCTTTCTGGAACGGCCAGAAAGCAGGTTTTTTGGAAAGGCCAGAAAACAGGTTTTTTAGACTCCAGAGGGCTTGGCGGCCAGTATAAGTACTGAGCCGTTCCGCCCTTCTGGAGGAGGATTCTCAGATCAGATCACTTCAGACAGAGTTCAGACAAGCCTTAGATAGCTTCAATACAGAGAGATTACACCTGTTAATTCTCTTCCCGCTTGGGAAATCTGTATGCTCTCAGAGACCCTCTGAGTCCTCGACTTAGCGGAACCAATAACAGACATACAGTATCATTTCGGTGATAGTATAGACTCTGTTAAACGGCCCGCAGTGCTACTATTGGCATCGCCCATTACAATAGAACATCTGGCTCAGAATCAATCAAGGATTATGCATATGGTGAAACAGATTATGAAGACTTATCAGAAAATGAGTCAATAACTGACCTGAATGAATAACTAAGACAGCTAGAAGAGGAAATTAAATCCCTCAATAGAAACCTACATAAGAAGATAGATAACCTAGAAGCAAGGATAGGAGACAACAACATGCTTAGAAGACTACAAGCTGAGATACACCCATGATTAGACTATGAGTTTGATGAACTAATGGAAAGTATAGAAGGAGAAAGCAGAAGAATATTAGTTCAAGATGCCCTATACACTATCTTGGAAGAAGAAGAAGAAATTAATTCAGAATCATGGGAAATAAGGTCAGATTCAGACAGTGAACCTAGACCAGACCCAGTCACGTATGAGAGTGGAGACCTAATCTGTAATCACCTAAGTATACAACAAGGATTTGACCCTTACTCAGAATTACCACATTTATTCCCACCAGAGAAACCAACAGAACTACCACCATTAAGGGAACCAATGGAAATTAGACAACACATAATAGAGGCAATAGAAGAGGAAGAGTGGAACCTAAACTAATCCCTACCTATAATAGGTTCCAGGATCAAATCACAGAAAAAATATATAAGGAATTAGAAACTGGTAGAGTCATACCATCTAAATCCCACAGTACAATCATAATGTTCACATAACCAAAAAAGGATGAAAAGAAAGCACAATTTCTCTCAAACTGTATACCAAGAAACCTCAAAACACAGAAAGCAATGATGCCTATGCCAAGCATAAACAAAATTATTGATTGGCTTGCCAGCAAAAACTTTAAATCTAAATTAGACCTTACAGATATATACTATAATATTAGGCATCATCCTGATTCCATCACACACATAATATTCTTATATCACATGGGAAAATCTGACTCACTAGTCATGCAACAAGGTGACTGTAATACACCTGCAACCATGATGAGAGTAATGAATTGGCTCCTTAGGGAATTCCTTGGGAAAACATAAATGATATACTTAAATGATATCCTTATTAGGAATAATATATATGAAGAACATGCACAAATAGTAAGAGTAGTACTAAAAACACTGGAAAAAGGCAAGATATAGTTCAACAAAGATAAATGCCAAATAATGCCACAAAGAATGGAAATACTTGGGAATGTCCTACCCAACAATGGACTGGAAGCTGACTCTTAAAAAATCAAAAAAGTAGTAGACTGCAAGATACCCACCAACAGAAGAGAAATACAAAGGTTCATGGATGTAGCAAACTACATGACAAACTTGTTCAAGGATCTAGCAAGCAAAGGCAGATGCTTATATGAATTACAAGAATCAACAAGACAATTTAAATGGACTCACCTACATGATGAGGCATTTAAGCAAGTCAAACAATTAATAATGAGTAATACAGTACTCAAACCAATCACACTTGACTCAAATGAGCAAAGATAGCTGATAACAGATGCAAGTAATGTAGGGCTATCAGGATGAAATGGTTAGAAAGAAGATGGTGTGATCAGGCCAGCAGCATTCCTGTAATGGGTAGAATAATTAATATTTGTTATGCATCCTGATGCCGGGTGGGCACTTACCTAGACCTGCTTCCTGCTACCAAACGCCATTGCTTGCCACAGGTGAAGTGGGAGATCGCTGCTGCTGGTGAAGTGGGAGATCGCTGCTGCTGGTGAAGTGGGAGATCGTTGCTGCTGGTGAAGTGCCAACGACTCTGCTGAACAATTAATACTTGTAATACCTGCAGATGCCAGGTAGACACTCACCTTAGTCTGCTACTACCAACTGCCCATGGATTACATGCTACCTACCTGTAGGCAAGTCTCTGCCTCTGGTGCGGTCGCTGCTTGTAGTGAAGTCGCTGGCATTTATTGGAGGTATACTTGCTGGTTCAAGGCCTCCGGCTTAAGAGAAAGATTGCTTGCCTGGGGTTGTGGGTGACTACCGTACTTTCTTAAGTGAGTTGGGTGCTGGTAGCATAGTGTGACTCGTAAGACATGATCGACACCCCTTGCCAGCCTCCCGAGCCTAGATCTCCTAACAATGGGCATCACCGAAACAGGGAATAATAGGGGGCACTAATCCATATGAACGTCTAGTCCATGTCTATATGTATATATATATATATACATATTCACCCGCGATATGCATGAACTAGCTAGATATAGATATATACGCCTGCAATATGCATGAACTGCCTAGATATATAGATATTCGCCTGCAATATGAATGAATTCCATATATATATATATTCACCCACGATATGCATGAAGTGGCTAGATATATAGATATTCGCCTGCAATATGAATGAACTGGCTAGATATATAGGTATTCGCCTGCAATATGAATGAATTCCATATATATATATATACATATATATATACACATTCACCCGCGATATGCATTAACAGCCTAGATATATGCATGTAGTCGCCTAACATATGAATGAACTCTATATAAACATATGTAGTTTATTCATAAGACGAGTGAAAATGTATATGTATATATTTGGGGGGCGAATATATGTCTATATCTAGGCAGTTCATGTATTTCGTGGGTGAATATATATATGTATGGAATTCATTCATATTGCAAGCCAATATCTATATATTTAGCCAGTTCATACATATTGCAGGCGAATATCTATATATCTAGCCAGTTCATGCATATCGCGGGTAAATATGTATATATATATGGAATTCATTCATATTGCAGGCGAATATCTCTCTATCTAGCCAGTTCATGCATATCGCGGGACAATATATACATATATGGAATTAATTCATATTGCTGGCGAATATCTATATATCTAGGCAGTTCATGCATATTGCAGGCGAATATCTCTATATCAAGCCAGTTCATGCATATCGCGGGTAAATATGTATATATATGGAATTCAATCATATTGCAGGTGAATATCTATATATCTAGGCAGTTCATGCATATTGCAGGCGAATATCTCTATATCTAGCCAGTTCATGTATATCGCGGTTGAATATGTATATATATGGAATTCATTCATATTGCAGGCGAATATCTATATATCTAGCCAATTCATGCATATTGCAGGTGAATATCTCTATATCTAGCCAGTTCATCCATATCGCGGGTGAATATATATATATATGGAATTTATTCATATTGCAGGCGAATATCTATATATCTAGGCAGTTCATGCATATTGCAGGTGAATATCTCTATATCTAGCCAGTTCATGCATATCACGGGTGAATATGTATATATATATTGGAATTCATTCATATTGCAGGCGAATATCTATATATCTAGCCAATTCATGCATATTGCAGGAGAATATCTATATATCTAGCCAGTTCATGCATATCACGGGTGAATATATATATATATGGAATTCATTCATATTGCAGGCGAATATCTATATATCTAGGCAGTTCATGCATATTGCAGACGAATATCTCTATATCTAGCCAGTTCATGCATATCGCGGGTGAATATGTATATATATATATATATATATATACATGGACAAGACTTTAAAATGGATTAGTGCCGCCTATTATTCCCTGTTTCGGTGATGCCCGTTGCTAGGTGTTGTAGGCTCGGGAGGCTGGCAAGGGGTGTCAATCATGTCTTACGAGTCATACTATGCTACCAGCACCCAACTCACTTAAGAAAGTACGGTAGTCACCCACAACCCCAGGCAAGCAATCTTTCTCTTAAGCCGGAGGCCTTGAACCAGCAAGTACACCTCCGATAAATGCCAGCGCCTTCACCACAGGCAGCGACCTCACCAGAGGCAGCGACTTGCCCACCCGGCATCAGGACGCATAACAAATATTAATTATTCTACGAAGTCCCAGGCACTTTACCAGTGGCAGCCCCATAGCCAGCAGCAGAGACCTATTCGGCGCGAGCGACTAGGCCAGCGCGAGCGACTAGGCCAGCGTCACCGACCTAACTTGCGCGAGCGACCACCCTAGGTAAGCATTGCCAGCCCACCACTGTTGTGGGCATCGCTAATCATTCTCGAGGCAGGCATTGTTGGCAGACGTGGGAACTATGGGATGTGGAAGCCATCACTGAGTGTTGGGGTGTTGGGGACACAGTTTGGGTGTGGCAAGATTTTGCTATTTTACGGTTATCTTGGAAGCCCAGAATTATGCATATAGTTATTTATAAAGGAATTGCATAGAAAACATTAATTGCATATTTGCATCACTACATAATTTTCGGCGCCTGTCGTACAATTTAAGCGCCATTTGCTACCTGCGGCTATAGCTAGTTTCTCCGTGGATCTGTAGAAGTTCCTATTAGGACCTGCGAGTTGCAGAAGCACCTATTTCTTGAGTTTCGTAATTAACGAGAATACTGTTGCATCCTTCCTGTATATGCAGTCTGTCTAGAATTTGCATTCGGAACGCAAGTTCTAATGGTCTTATCTCGGGACGCGCTGCTCAGCATAATTTGCCTCTGGACGTAGTCAATCCCATTATTTGCATCGGAAGAAGTTGGCTGCAATAGTTGCGTCAGGATCCGCAGTTATGCTAAAGAGCGACAGGTGCTTCTAGCGCACCTGAGGCAGATTTTTTCGTTGCTGATGTAGTGTATGTCTGTTATTGGTTCTGCTAACTCGAGGACTCAGAGGGTCTTTGAGAGCATACTGATTTCCCAAGCGGGAAGAGAATTAACAGGTGTAATCTCTCTATATTGAAGCTATCTAAGGCTTGTCTGAACTCTGTCTGAAGTGATCTGATCTAAGAATCCTCCTCCAGAAGGGCGAAACAGCTCAGTACTTATACTAGCCACCAAGCCTTCTGGAGTCTGAAAAACCTGGTTTCTGGCCATTCCAGAAAGCCCTCCTCCATGACCATAAATACAAGTGTGGGAGGTCAGGCCTCCAGTACTCAGAAATACAGGTGTGGATGCATAACGCATCACGATAAAGGAAAAGTACATAAGGACCGGATATGCTCAAGGTAATAGTACATAAGGTACTATGCTAGAGCTATCTGGTATACATGATAGGTGCTACGAAATGCGTACTAAGACAAATATAAGAAACAGTCTTCCGTTACACTTCCCCACTTAAAAAGATTTCCTACTCTTGTTGTCTTCCCCAAGCTGGAGGTAGTCCGAAATAACAAGTGCAAGCACGACAGTTATGAGAATAACTATCTTAGCAATGAACAGTAGGAGACCATAGTAACTTCCAGATCATCCATAGTAAACACACATGACATAAGGAACAATGAAAACATGCGATAGATAGCTTGTTTGCCATATCTTCTTCTATTGTCAATTCAGAACTACAATTAAAACAACAAGAAGAAACGAGGCATTGCTAGGTTAATTCAACCGGCGCGAATCAGTACTTTAGCAAAACATTAAGGATATCTTCTGCAAGCTTGGTAGCAGGGGAGGTGAGGTCTTGATCGTCAGGACCAAGGGCGAGAACTCTGTCTCGTTCAGTTTGAACAATTAACTTGGGGGTTTCTCGAGTGTGACGCTACTTGTGTTTCTTTGAGGATCTTCGTTGCTTGAAGGTGTTGGAATAGTTTCCCCTTGTCCAAAAGTCTGGAACGATTTCAAGGCTGAAGACTTCGAAGTTGATACATTCATCGTCATCACTTCCGTAACCTCTCCATCGTACCAGGTAGTGGCTTTTGCCGGTACGAGGGGCAGTACAAAATTCGAGTACTCGTTCAACTTCCCATCTGCCTTCCGTTACTTCACTAGGTTGTTATTTGTAACGTCCTGGGAAGTTGGTTGAATCGTTTTCAAAGTAAGGTTTGATGTTGCTGATATGGAAGGTATTGTGTATAAGAGAAAGTCGACTGTCCCTTTACAGGTCGAGTGTATAGTTGTTCCGTTTCCTGTTGACGTTTTGGATGCGGAACGGTCCAACCCATCTAGGTTTGAGTTTCCTAGATGTGTTCAAAAGGTTGATGTTCTCCGTTGAGAGAAGAATCTTTTGGCCGGCTGAAAGAAGTAGTGGAACAGACCGCTTCTTGTTGGCTTGTGTTGCCTCCTTGACTTTGGGGGAATAGAGGTTGGGAGAGGTATCAAGATGACGTTCCTCTGCAAGGGTATAAGGAGAGATCGGGTAGGGGAAGGAAGAAGGACCTAGCTTTGCCTCAAAGCCTAGGAGTGAAAAGAATGGACTGTGTTGTCTTGCGGTGTTGTCTCGAGAGTTCAACTTGAGCGGAATCTCAGAGAGTTTGTGCAGCCATTCGTTTCCTTCAACCTTGCACACTCGTGTGGCTTGGAGGATTGCCTTGTTGGCAATTTGTGACTGACCGTCAGTCTAAGGGTGGTATGCGGTAGATGGTTCCAACTTGATTCCCTTCCTTGCTGCTCAATCCTTGAAATGGTCTGACACAAAGAGAGTGCCTCGATTAAAAACAATATAATAGGGATAACCGATAATAGAAGCAACATGCGTATCAAACGTATCAGTGCACTTCTCTGCCATAAGGTTATCACACACTGGAATAAGAAACATAAATCCTGCTTGTCTACAGACAATTGTCCAAAGTCTTGAACAGCAAATCATCTGATCGTCTTCCCAAGGAATGTTCGGATATATGGTAGAGCAATAAGTGAAAACAGGAGACATTTTAAGAAAATACATAGTGATATCCGTACAGGCTCTTGCAGGAACATGTAACATGGTTACTTGTCCTAGTGTTGTCTTGTTGCTATACTTCGTCCTTTGATAGGAATCGCAACTCGCCACTTATTCCTTAACGAGCCTTGAAAATGGCTGGC
>Ga0307511_10004135_pt1 | contig 14823 bp, 21 predicted proteins | sample 13_EM_MG_FD_200266 | JGI IMG/M metagenome (GOLD analysis project Ga0307511, IMG submission 200266) | Populus trichocarpa ectomycorrhiza microbial communities from riparian zone in the Pacific Northwest, United States - 13_EM | ecosystem: Host-associated > Plants > Roots > Unclassified | place... | reverse complement strand
ACAGGATAAGACGCATCCGCTACTCGTAGATGGGGACTTCACAGAATAATTTCGAGCAACCAATGGGATAAAGGGGAGTGCGCATGTCTTTGTGCACTACTCCAGTCTTACGAGAACAGCTTGGGGACCATGAAAACTCAGAACTTGATCTACCAACAGACTCATCCCGTCAAAAGGGTCATAGAATATAGGCATTTCATCGACCATCATGAAAGGCCATCAGATGGGCCCACGTGCACCGAACTGTTCCATATCATGTGTCTAATTGTTGAATTAGGCACCACAAAAATGGTATTCAGTGCCGCAATACCTTTGCGCACCTTTGTAAAGCCATTTGTTTGGTACAAAGGTGAGAATACTAGTTGCACATCGGCGTGTTAGGCCACCAGTTGAATGAAGGATGACGGTTAAATATAACGACGAGGTTGACTACTAAGTGGTTCGAACGGTCGAATTTACTCGTCTGTCCGTCTCTACTGCGTATGGTTCACTTCAGTCATTTTGGTCTGAACATCATAATATGTACTTGCCAACAACAAATCTTGGGGAAAGTGGCTCATGTGCTTGCCGTCGCCGTTGGCCTAGTAGATCCAATCATAATTACTAATTCAAAAACTCGGTGCATGATATTCAAATCAAAACGATGAAATAGCACACCACACGCAAAAGCCACCCATCAGGGCATGGAATATAGGTAACGCGCCATTCACCCCCAACTTGTCATGTGTCATATCACTGCTGTCCTCGTCTTTGTTCCAATAGAATGGTAGAGTGTAGATTTTGTCATGTTGCCAGGTGTCAATGGCTTTCATGGCTGCCTTGCCCCAGTCAAAGTCTTCGTGTTCTCGGAGATCGGCAGGGCCATCGACAAATATAACGAGGCGTTCATTCTGAGGCTGTATGAAACCTTGCTGTATTCCGTTCTTGATGAGCTCGCGGAGAGGGTTGTAGTATGACAGCACGTTTAGGAGCACAACGGCTATCTCCCAAAGGATGATATAACAACGCTACTGAGAAAGGGTAGCACGGTGCAAGGGGAGTAAATCTTACGTTTATTGTGGATGTTGAGTTGGTTCCATGTGACGACCTCCATGATCTGATTACATAAATGGCTGCGTCAGAACGACAGCAGCGTCGATCGAAGATAAATGTTATGGTACCTCTTCAAAAGTCCCGAAGCCACCAGGCAGACCTACGAAAGCTCCCACACGTTTTGCCATTTCAACTTTGCGTTCATGCATCGAATTGACGACAATCTCGTGATGGTTATCAAGTAGGTTTAACTGTGGGCACCAAAGGGAAACTTACGGTCTCGATCTAGATACATGACGAAGAATTTGAGTCAGGTACTGCACTTGCGGGGGACCTATCGGAACATACCTCTCCTCGTCGTTTTTCATCTAAAACCTCAGAAACAGTGCTGGTCGTTGCACGACCGTTTCCTTTATCTTTTTCACCGCCTGCAGCAAAGATGGCATATGGAATGATGCCCGTGACTTTGCCGTGGGACTTGGCGGTGGCACCAGATATGACACCCATGAGGCCACTGTTTCCACCCCCATAGACGAGTGGGCGGTTGTCAGTTGCAAGCGCGTCGGCGAGGGCTGTACAACGAGAAGTGGAAGTGAAGTATGCAAGTGAAAGATGGTAAACGCGTGAATATGTCACAAAGACGCGATCCATTGGTAACTGAACTTACACAATGCAGCCGCCTGGAAAGCTTTCTGGTTTCCGAGAGAGGCAGCACAGTATACAGCTACTGCACGAGAGGGCGAAGGTGCTATCATGGTAGGCTTTCCCTTGTTTTTGTGGGGTAATCAGGAATTGTGAGTTAGAAAAGAATCTTGAGACATGGCAGTGGTATTTAACTATGACCGCATAGACATGTCCTTGTCCTTTGGGAATCCTTGGGTGACCTGGCAAACTACACGAGGACGTTGTAGAAGTGTGCCAACCTAGACGTGGGCCAATGAGAGAGTAACGAGTCAGTTTTGCCTTGGCGAAAATTAGGAAATTGTAAAAGTACCCAGGTGGTTGTGCGCGATTTAGGCCAGCTAAGTCTGTGTGAAAAAGGTTGAATCGGATCCAGGCAAGCATTGCTGTACCTCAGTGGGCGTTCTGAGATTCCAAGAGCCTCTGCTGTCATCCGTTGCTCGATGAAGACATGATGTACGTCCACACTCATGAGGACGTCCTGGACTCCAAGGGCGTTGACTCGTTGAGAAAAGGTGGAAGCGTCAGTTTCGAAATCGAAATCGATTATGGAACGGTGTCCCTAAGTCTCTTTGTAGAGGAAAATAGTCGTTGCTCTAAAGGATTCGAATTACTTACTCAGTCACGCTTGAACTCCCCTTCTCATAAGATGCCAAGATTTGAAAGGTTCTGGATCAGATTCCACGACAGCAGCTATGCTAGAAAGGGTACAGATTCATCACCATTGGTTAAATCAATGCGTGCGTCGGTCTCGGGGACTGAAACTATGGGGGCGTTTGCGCAACCTCCATAATCCAATTTGATGGGATAGCTTTTACATAAGAACGGAGGCCATGGAGAAAGAACGTTCAATCACTAACTGCCAACGCAACGACAAGTGGAAGAAACCGGATTTCAGCAATCAGGCCAAATTCACCAACCGCGACGTTAATGCAGTGTGCCCGTGGAGATGATGATCTGTGGCAGGAATTTTGTGGGGTGTTTTGAAATCGAACTGGAAATAAGATTCGTTGTGACGTGGAGGAGTTGGAGATTAGCCCGGAGGTGAAAGTAGAGGTGAAATGGAGAAGAGGGGTTTAGCTAGGCCTTTGATGAGTCCGGTGGGAGGATGACTGAGACACAGATTGCCAAGGGTTAAGACCGTCTACACAAGCAGAAGCAATGGCACAAAGTCAGTACGAAGCACCCAATACAAATTGGTAGTCGATTTGCCAGATATGTAAAGAGAAGGTTGCCCGGGTAGTCGGCTTACCCGTAGTGTCCACGGAACACCTCGTGCTAGTCACTGATCATCGGTCTATGTAGTAGAGATCTACTAGGCTAGTACGAAGTGCTTTCCAGTTTTTGCCTTTTTTAGAATCCCCAGACAATTGAAATTACAGAGAGAAGAACTCTGCCTTGAATATTCTCATGGTCAAGCAGGGGCTCTCCGACCCGGGAACTTGCTGTTCCTCCTCTTTCCGCACCTCGTCATTTCACCACCAGGAGTCACTACTATGGCAAGCTGTGGTGTCATTTCGTGTCCTCCTGATTGGCATAGTGTCACTATGACAATTACAGGGCACCTATGAACCACTTGGCTTGGATAAGTCACAACCTAAGTCTATATATAATATTGATCACTACTAGTCATGATGCCATCTATCTCCCTTTGGGTTCCCTTCCATAAGCGTCCAACATCCTCAAGGAGTTCTCTTAGCGTAGTCAGCCAAGCCCTGTTACGGCCACAAAAGCACTCAGTTTGGCATTGGGCGAAAAAGGGACTGCATAGCAAGATACGTAGTTGCTTTATTCTGTGTTAGATGTGGACCACGGGAACGGCATTGCGATTGAACAGTAGAACCCTGACAAAGAAATAGTCTATGGTTAAAGAAGTCCATTAAAGTAGGCTGTAGTACTATCTTTGGGCTTGGCATGAGGGATCGACCGAGTCTGTGGGCCAAGGGTGGGTGGCTTAGATGTTTGTGGGAGGTAGTCAGCAATGATGAGATCAAACGTCAGTGGTGTCAACAAGGCTGATACAAAGTTGAATGAGCAGGACGTTGCCCATGCTGACTGAAAATACGTACTCGGCGGTGTTGGCTTCATCCTTGAGGCAAGACCAGATACAATCAACTGGCGAATGGTCGCTCCATCCAAAGGCTGCGAACTCATCAGCCCAGACCGGCTATGCTGGTGGATTCACTCACCTTGGCAGGGTCACTCTTTTGTGGCACGGACGCTTCCTTCTTGGGTTCGCTGTATGTACCAGTGGGGCTTGATGCCTTGCCAAGGTATGCTAGCACATCACCTTTCGTGAGCTGTCCCCGTACACCCGTACCCTTGATAGCCTCTGGGTTTGTGATACTGTGTTCTATCAGCAGACGCAGTACAGAAGGAAGTAGAGGCTTGGAGTGGGTTGGATAGTGTATTGATCCCTTTTCTTGTGCAAGCTCAAATTTCGGCAATGTCGGCGGAGGTGGCGCCGGTGCCGTAGAGGGTGAAGCTTCGCTTTTGAGTGACCGTTTCGCCTCTTCCTTTGGCACTTCTAAGTTAGAGATATCGTCGCCGTCCTCTGCAAGAAGGGCAATGACCTTCCCAACAGCAACGTTTTTCGTGCCACCAGGTGCCTAAGAGATATAAGTCACTGTGTGTTCACGCGACGGTCGACTTCGTACGATAATTTTCGCTAAAACACCATCGTCCTGAGCTTCTACGTCTATAGTTGCCTTGTCAGTTTCCTAAATGACGGTGGAGTTAGGATGATAGACAGGAGGCGAGGGTGACACACAATTTCTAATAAAACGTCACCAGTACTGAACGATTCTCCTTCTTTCTTCTTCCACGAAGCAATACCCCCTTCGGTCATGGTGGGAGACATAGCGGGCATCTCAAGGTTAGTAATTGCATGACGAGCCCCCGTCTGATGCAACCCTGTGGAAATAACTCAAGTTAGCTCCCTTAACTCAAAATACTGAGATGACATACATCTTCTGTGAAGCAGCAGGATACGTGTGCACTGCGCAGAGCGTCCGAGTGCCGGGATGTGACCTGCAGCTTGCATTGCCAACAGAGCTGGTCGTAAAGAACCTACTACTCGGAGCCCGTCGCGTTGAATTGGACATGTCGACAAATGGGCATTGACCCCCCTTGACCCCCCAATCTGAATTACTGCTGGTATAGTATCTGACCAGAACAGGGTGAAACTTTGTGCAAGGTAACGACGACAGAGTCGATCAACATACGCGTCTCATTGCGTCGTACAGTATTAGAGTCATGGAAGCCGACTCGATAGAGTCTTTGGTGCAAGAGCGGGTAGCTCAACTCCAGTAAGGACACTTAGCTCTCTTTCGACCTCTCCATCTTCACGCAATTATCACCATTCAGGGCGATCACACAACGCAGAAATGAGCTCCTTCGACAGATGTACCACATGATACGCAGGCGAGATAGAGCAGGATCTATCGTGGACTTAGATGACAAGGATGATAATGGACTTCAGGAGTTTATGGACCAGTTCGATCTAGACAAGAAGTACGTCCCGCTCTTGCTTTGGAGTCGATGCTGAACATTCCTCCCAGTCCCGTTTCAGGCCTGGTTTCTAGTCTGTCAGAGGAGGAGTTGCTCGTTCCATCCTTTCCACCCCCGGATTCGGAACAAGACGCGATTGGTCAGGATGACATCGAGGTCGATTCTCCTATGTCGGAACTCCCAGCTTCGCTTCGGATGAAGTCGCCCATGGAGTTGGTTATGGAAGTCGAGGAACCTGAAGTCGAGGAGCCTGAAATCGAGGAGCCTGAAGTCGAGGCCGAGATTGTGCTATTCGCTAGCTCTCCTGCGCGGTCGACTCCCTCGAGCACATCTTGTAAGCGTCCAAGAGAAGAGGAAGAGGAAGAGGAAGAGAAGGGGGAGGAGAAGGAGAGGGAAGAGGAAGAGGAAGGTCAAATGGACATTCCGAAAAGTTTACTCTCCAGGTCCCCATCATGCAAGAGCACTCGTAACTCACCTCTACCACCACCACCACCACCACCACCACTGCCTTCGCCCTCACCCCAGCTTCCAATTACCGAAGACAGCGAAGCGGAGGAAATGGCAATGGAGACCGATGTGCTTCCCCAGGCGGAACGGGAGGAATCTCCTCAATTATTGTTTCCGTCTTCTCCTGTTCATGAACACAAACAACCGATTCATTTGCAACCCATGGTTATCCATACTGCCGTGGACGTAGCTACACTCCAGCCCGCGCTTTTCATCCCCACCCCAACATCGCCAGCTTTGACCGCTCCAATATTCAGCTTTGAAAATAGCGAACATGAGGCGACAGAAGGGTCTCCTTCAACCCCCACCCAGCCAGAAATTTGGCGACACCATTTCAATCCCACTTATACTCTTCCCCCTGCCAAGTTCTTGCCTTCGGAGCACTCTCGTAAAAGCAAGTTGTCAAAGCAACGTAAACGTGACAAAGACAAATCAGAAGGTAAGAACAAGGACGAGTGGATGCCTTTGGGCTTCGTAAAGTGGGGTGCTTTGATCCGCGCGAACCCAGTATACACGAAAGTGTCCAGGGCAACAAAGTGTCTAAGTACACGGGACTGGGGCGTAAGTTGTTTTCGATCCAAGGCTCATGTATGAATTTCAATATTTGCAGGTGGCAATTACTGAGCTCAGGCTCATGCGTACACTGGAGCGCGTCGAGAGTCTTGAAAATGTTGCCAAATGGTCTTACAGACAGCCGAAGAAACAAAGAAACCTGGGTGGCGCAACAAAGACTCATTGGGACTACCTTTTGGATGAAATGGTAACGATGACATTGTCGGGTTTCATGCCATCATTGTCTTATTCCATTTTTATAGAAATGGTTGAGAGTTGACTTTCGTGAGGAGCGTCGGTGGAAGTATATGTTGGCTTTCAATCTTTCCACTGCGGTTCTCGAGTGGCACGCAGCAGGCAACCGTGGGGAGCGAATTAAGCAAGGTATTTGCAGGCACTGGAGACGCCCACGCACTACACCAGAGCGCGGAAACGCATCGCAGGATATGGACGTGGATGGACGACCACCCGAGCATAGAGTGAATGACTACACCCTTACTGGCGACGAATCTGATAACGAAGACGAGGAAGCGGAGCCAGAACAACGCGACATTGTGGACTCTCTGGAGACGGGCGAAGTCTTGCGAGAGGCTCTCGAAGCTCAGGTATCAAACGGTTCTGGTGACAGCCAGAGTCCCGGTTACGAGAGTGTTCGGCCCAAGGTCGAAGACGTAGAGGACCCTTCTGCGTTGAGGGGTGATATCAACGTCTCCGGAGACGCCATGGATGTAGATCGGAATAATGACAAGCAGAATGCCAAAACGGAGGCTCCGGAGGCGGAGGGGCTGAAGCCCAATTCAACGGATCCACTCCTCGGGTCATTGCCAGAATCACACCAGGACGCGACGCAACCGTCTGGTGCTATGAAGGCAGCAGCAGCGAGGCTCAACCAATTTGCCCCGCTAAGGGAACACATCGCTTATTCGAACGAGAGGAAGTTATTCATAGAGAATGAGGATCTAGACCTAGTCAAGGCTTTCTGGGACATGTCGACGAGCGACGAGCTACTTGAACCTCCCCACTCCACGCTTGATCTTTCAGACATCTTTCCGGAGCTTCAACCACTCGGTGTACCAGACGTTGCCATATCTTCACCCGAGGGAAGGAAGAAATCCGACAAAAGGTCGGAACGGGAGGACAGCAAACGGGTTGATGACTCTGGATATACAAAGCTGGCCCCGATAGGCAAGTTCATGTTGTGCAAGCCTACTCTTCTCGGACCGTTGCAACCTGTCAAGCGGTGGAAGAACGGGCAGTGGTTGAACTCAGAGGAGCCCGCTGTTACGGAAGCTGAGACTTCGAACAAAATTTCGGAAGAACAGCTTTCTGGTGGGTCTTCAGATTATGGTGCATAGCCATCTCAGCGTTGTTCACCATCCCCATTCAGACTTGTTTGATGGTATAAGACCACAAGGGATTAGTGGGTGCTCTTCGTATCCACCCAAAGACAGCAGGAAGCGAGCCGAATATGCTTGGAATGCTGAGGAGGACGCCTTATTGAAGCACCTCGTCGATAAATACCCAAACAATTGGTCTCTTGTCGCTGATTCATTCAACTCGTCGAGAATTGCTATATCATATGATAAGAAGGCACCTTGGGAATGCTTCGAGAGGTGGAATTCCAAATTCGGAGGTAATCGATTCGGCCCATCGCATGCTGAAACTAGTTCTCCAGCAATCGTAGACGAAACGCCTCCGCCTATACCGTCATTGTCATCTCAGGTGCAAATGACTACGAGGGGCGTCAAGCGTCTCGCGAACTTGTCGGTTGCTCAAAGTCAAAATGCGAATCTATGGACAGGACTCAGTTCGGATACACTGAAGCGGCGCAGACACACTCTGATGTATGAAACGATCAGAAAGGTAGCTAAAAAGAGGGAGGCTGCGCAAAAGGCGTCTAGTATGACATTCAAGTCCAGCCATTAAATATGTAGATTGACAGAGCCATTCTACAGTGAACCAGAGGAAAACGTCAAATATTCATGACACTCATGGGCAATATAACAAGCTGCCCAAGCTGACCCCTGCCGAGCTCAGCCGGATGAAGGCTGAAAAAGAATCTCGGGATCACCAAGAAATGATGATGGCAAGACGTAGGCATGACGATCTTCGGCAGCACCTTATGCGAGATCCTAGGATGCAGGCTGCGCAGGGGGTAAGTAGATCAGAGGACATTAACTATTAGAAGATGTCTGACGGACGTTTTTTCAGCAATCACCGGTTGCAGGAGCGGCCCAGCCACAACAAAACAACGGCCCAGCGCGGCTTGTTCAGCAGCCTGCACAGGGGGTGCCACAAATTCGTGCACAGGCTGTGCCACAGGTGAATATATCTCAGCAACAGCGGATACCTACACCTATGGCGTCGGCAGCCGCAGCCGCAGCCGCTCCCATCCGAATGTCTCCCCAGCAGGTGTTGCAAGCGCAGGCAGCGGCACAAGCACGAGCGCTTGCTGCTGTTGCTCAGTCTCAAGCGCATGCGCAGATGCAAGCACAGGCTCAAGCTCAAGTTCAGGTGCAGGTGCAAGCACAAGGCCAAGCTCCCATGCCAGTACAAAATTCAGGTCTCAGCAGTTTGCAGAACAGTCTTCCTGTCGGGGCTCATCTTTCACCCCCATACCAGTCGCGTGCCGCGTCCTCTTCGCCCGGGCTAGCACAACAGGGATCACCGCCACATAACACGGTTCCGCTGTCCAATGCTGCATCTCCGATTCTACCTCCGAGTCAGCCACAGCTGCCAATGCATGGATCTCAGGTTTCTGGAAATGCACTAACACGCCAGCCGGGTAGCATAGGGGCACATTACCTTCCTGTGGTGACGATGTCAGGGCATTTTACGCAAGAGCAGATGGACCAGGCGATGCGCATGATACAGGTAAGCATGTGTTCTCCTATTACGAGGCCAGTGTATGACGATGGACTGTCAGCAACGTTCGGGTCTGCAGGGTAGTTACTCGAGTAGTTCGTAGTGGTTAATTGAGAATGGCATCTTCCGGTCGGAGTGTGAACTGAGCGCCGGATAGTCCGCGCAAGTGAGCTGAACAGCAATCAAAGCAAGTCTCCTCGACCCACGAATCCTTCGACAAAACGGCGTCGGCGGGTGGAATTCTGAACCGACGTCCGGAGACTTTAGCAAGGTCTTCGGCGATGGACAATCCTCCAAACGCCAACATACACACTATCGTCAAAGCCCAAATTGTTTTCCTGCTCTCCACCCTAACCGAGGACAACTTCGAGAGGAATCAACTTGAAATTCGCTCGGTATGTTGACCGTTTGTCTTTCTTCCGTCTCTGCACTGTCGCTGACTTCTCGCCTTCAGTTGTCTGAGCAGCACGGCCTTGACACATACCTCCACTTCATTCGCAGACTCATAGTACACTCGCAGGGACGACTGACCTCTGCCACGTCTCCTGCTTTCGACACATCAACTGGCCTCACATTTCGACTCCTCGTCCAGGAGACCCAGCGCCTTGCTCGCGACCCTTTCCTTGCCGACCGCTTTCGCGAGGGCATCGACAAGGGCGAAGGGGACGCATTCAGGCATTTTGATCTTCTGCGATTCGTAGATCGCGTTTCCCTCCGGCCATTGGAACGTCTAGTCCTCGCATCATCCATAGTATCGTCTTCCACGAGAAAGGAGCTTGCTTCCCAGGCTATAGCACTTATTCGCCTCGACTTCGAAAACGCCGTCTTGTCCCTTTGCCAACGCCCCTCCTTCGACCACGCCGACCTCTCCCCTCAACAAGTGGCCAAACTCATGTCAAATCTCCTCACAGAGCCCACCTCCGAGGCACCCGTTCTGGATGCTACGCAACGTCAGGCACTCATTGTGGCTGCTCAGGCCAAGTACGATCCTGACACAGTGGCTCCTATCTTACAGCGAATTTTCCCGAACTTGAGGTAGGCACTCGGCATGCCACGCCTACCAATACTTATGACTTCTTCTCAGTTTACCACCTGGCACCTCACTTGTGCAAACCTTGATCCAGTTGGGGCCAGACATCACTGGTGACGCAGAGGTCGTTCGTGCCCTACTCACGCGGTTTGGGATATCCGACGCGAGCCCTCCTCGGGACAACCAAGTAGTGGAGATTGTGTCCAGCCTTGCTCGTTTGGCCGCGGAAGGTGCCGCTCTGTGCGATGTTGGGGCACTCGTGCGAGCACTGAGTAGCTTCGTAAGTCTTTCACTACGCCTATATTTTCGGTTGATCACAATCTGTCCAGCATGTTAGCATTAGCTGGCCCAACATCATTAAGGTTTTTGACATCCCCGATCGTCACGGAGTGGACACAGCTACCTTGAAGTTACTTATAGCAATTCTCCTCAACTGCCCGCGTGACACTGAGCCTCATGCTGTGACTGGGTTCTGGAGTGTATGGAAAAACTCGCTATACCAGCTGAAACTCCTCGACGCTTTGTTGTCTTTACCTGCCGACACTTTCAACTTTGTGTCCCTGCCAGGTCGCCGAATAGTCACGGTGGATGATGTGGCCATAGCGAGTCCTACTATCAAGTCGCTTGCAGCGAATGTACAGGGGCATACATGGAACTCTCTTAACCTTTTTGAGGTCCTCGTGCGACTCGCGGACTCGGAGAATTCGGATATTCGTACACAAGTGCGAGAAATGCTTGACAAAGCCCTCAAAATTAGCGCCGAGCTCGTCCACATGGGGCTGTTGCAGGTGCCGGTATGTTGTCGATCTTGGCTTCGAAAAGGCGTACCCACCTCTGAAACAACATATAGAACTCCAACTGGAACGACATCCGCCTGGAATACTCCCGCAAGCTGTTGGCTATGTTCTTGGCTGGTCACCCCAACCACCAATTAGTTTTCATGCGCTTATGGCAGATCGAACCCACGTACCTTACTGACGCCTTCCGTGATTTCTACGAGGAGAGCCCCCTGAATATCACTAGGATCCTAGACGTTGCCCAAGACCTCAAGGTCAGGCTTGGTTTGTATGACATACCCGGTGCACTAAATCAATCCTGTAGATATTGGAGAACTTGTTGGAAGTGCGTCCTTTTACATTCGCCTTGGACGTTGCTGCTCTCGCGTCTCGTCGAGAATATCTCAACCTGGACAAGTGGCTGGCGGATAATGTTGCAACTCATGGTGCAGAATTCCTTCGCTCAATGATTGTTTTCTTGGAAGTCAAAATGGACAGTGAAAAAGCCTCGAGGGTTTCGGATCCCCCTGTGGATAGTCGTACGATGCCGTTGAGTCCCCAAACCGTGGCGATCTTCTTGCGCACCCTTCGCAATAAGTAAGTATTTTGACGTGCACAGGCTTTTGTGTGACTGAGACGACCTTGTTTAGCTCTGCGAAGATGCCCCGCGAGGACATCGACTACTGCCTCGAAGTCCGGAACTCGTGCTTGCAAATCCATCCCCGCCTCATGAACCTTACCCCCAGTGCGGATGCTGAACCGGGTTTCTCTGTCATTAGCTACACCGCAGAAATCGAATCAGAAGTGGACGCTATTTATAAACAAATGTACGACGAACAAACGACCATTGACGAAGTTATCTCTCTGTTACAGCGAAGCAAGGCCTCGGCAGACGGCCGAGATCACGAAATTTTCTCGTGCATGCTTCATTTCCTCTTTGACGAGTACAAGTTCTTCCAGTCCTATTATCCCGCCCGCGAACTTGCCATGACCGCCTATCTTTTCGGTTCCATTATTTATCACGAACTAGTCGATTTCATCCCTTTAGGTATCGCTATTCGATACGTTGTCGACGCCCTCACTTGCGCTCCCGAGACCAACCTTTTCAAGTTCGGTCTCCAAGCCCTCGCTCGATTCGAAAGCCGACTTGGAGAATGGCAACCTTTATGCCAGGCACTCCTTCGAATCCCTCATCTCATGGAAGCTCGCCCTGACCTTGCAACAACCACTCACCGCGCCCTTGCAGCTGGGGCCGATGGCTCGCGAAGCACGGCAGACATGCGCGGGCTGTCGGCTGGCCTCGCTGCTGAACCTGTTCCTGTTTTCACTGCTATTCAACCAGACACGCTTGAAGAGGTTATTGCAAAACCCCCTGAGGAGGTGTCGGACAAGATCTTGTTTATCGTCAACAACTTAGCGCCCAGCAATTTCGAGGTAAAACTCACAGAAATGAAGGGATACTTCGACGACGAATTTGCTTGGTGGTTTGCCAATTACTTGGTTGATCAACGAATCAGCGCAGAACCAAATAATCACCAGCTCTACCTCCGCTTCCTCGATGCTCTTGATACGCAGAAACTGTTCAAGCTTATCTTACACGAGACTTTGGTGAAGTCTGCGACTGTCCTTAACAACGAAAAGACCCTGCAGGTCACTTCGGAGCGCCTTATTTTGAAGAACCTTGGGTCCTGGCTCGGCACTATTACACTTGCTCGCGATAAACCAATCCGCTACAAAAATCTATCCTTCAAAGACCTCCTTGTCGAAGGCTACGAAAGTGGCCGACTCATTGTTGCCATTCCATTCGTTTGCAAGATTCTCGAGCCATGCTCAAAGTCCAAGGTCTTCAAGCCCCCAAACCCGTGGCTTATGGCAGTCATCAGCTTGCTCGCGGAACTTTATCACTTTGCCGACCTCAAATTGAATCTCAAATTCGAAATCGAGGTGTTGTGCAAGGGCCTTGATATTGATCTTGACAATGTAGAGGCCACGACCATTCTGCGCAATAAGCCAACAGGTAATGCAGCTCCTCCCGCTGGTGGTCTGCACGAATTCGTCAATGAGATAGAATCAGTGGCGATGAACGGGTTTGAATCTACTGGAGTCCCAGGTGACTCGCACGTCGTGCCGCTCGGTCATGTTAGTTCTGCTGAGTCCCAGAGGGCAATAGGAACGCATATGGAGTCGATTCTGGATAGTCTGGCTTCCAGCGTGATCATTGGTACTCAGCTTGCCCCTTTTCATGTAAACCCTACATTCAAACGAGCTGTCCAACTGGCCGTTGACCGTGCCGTCCGCGAGGTATTGTTGCTTTTATATACCTGTCGACCATTCCTGACCAACTCGTCTAGATCATCGTCCCAGTTGTGGAGCGCTCAGTAACTATTGCGGGAATATCCACCCGGGAGCTCGTCGCAAAGGACTTTGCAACGGAACCAAGCGAGGAGAGGCTGAGAAAAGCTGGTCATTCAATGGCGCGGAAGCTCGCGGGAAGCCTCGCCTTAGTGACCTGCAAGGAGCCACTGAAGAGTAATCTAGGTGGACACCTAAGGAACTCCCTCATAGACCATGGTTTCACCGAGGTAAACAGCACTTTTTCGATAGGAGAACGTGACTAACCTTCCTTGTAGCAAGTGATATCCGAGCAAGTGCTTTCTATCCTTGTGGCTGATAATGTCGAAGTTGCTTGCTCTGCCATCGAAAAGGCTGCTATGGAGCGTGCTGTTACTGATGTCGACGATGGCTTTGCAGCTTCATACGAGATCCGTCGACGTCACCGGGAAGTAAGTACTGGATATCAGAGGATTATGGGGGAAACAGCTGACTTTTGTTTACAGCTTCGTACTGGTCAAGTCTTCTGGGATCCTGCTGCGCCTCCAGCCAACTTTTCAGCTGGTCTGCCGGATCCCTTGCGCATAAAACCCGCTGGTTTACTAGCCCACCAACTTGCAGTTTATGACGATTTCTGTAAGTCTATACTATTATCTTGGATCACCACCTTATAGTCTTCTAGCTCTCGATCCTAAACGTCGAACAACTTTGAGTCGCCCTTCGTCTTCGATGACCTACTCCCGTAACGAGCATGTCAATCCCGCTCTTTACGCTGCATCCCCCACTCCTGATCAAAACATGGGTCAGCAAGTCCACACGAGCCATCAAGACGCAATGGATAAATTCTCTATAACTATCAGAGACCTGGAAAGTCTGATCGTCCAGCTTCACATTCCTTCACTCTCCGCTTTACCATCCAACCACGACATTCGCCACCTTCTCCGTCAAGTGTTGTACACCGCTGCGGAATCTGTTGACCGTCACCGCACCCCTCTTTTGATGTCACAGAAGATCGTCCAACTACTCTACAAGGCATCCTCTCAACTCGGCAGAGAAATTTATGTGACGCTCCTGGATCAACTTTGCCGCGCTTTTGAAGATGTTGCCAAAGAGGCGATTACGTGGCTTTTGTACGCCGAGGACGAGCGTAAGCTCAACATCCCAGTAACAGTTACGCTCCTTCGCAGTGGTCTCGTCAACGTTTCGCTTCAGGACCAACAGCTGGCTAAGAGTTTGTTTCAAGACCCTCGCCCGAGCTTGCAAGGTTTTGCTGCTGGTCTTGTTCGGGAGTGTTTGTCTAGTGAACCCCCTGTCGCGTCGCAGAGCCAGCTGACCTACACTATCGAGGTCCTCGGTCAGCTCGCTCAAGCTGGCAAGGCCAACGAGGAGTACGTGCATTCCTTGCTATATTTCCAGTGACTCACTTCCTTTAGGGTTAACCGACTTCTGGACGATCTCCGTGGTGTCAGGAGGCCAAGCACATCCACAACTTCGGACGGCGTTGTTGTCCGCCAGCCATCTGTGAAGCCAGAAACCGAG
>Ga0307511_10004134_pt1 | contig 14825 bp, 6 predicted proteins | sample 13_EM_MG_FD_200266 | JGI IMG/M metagenome (GOLD analysis project Ga0307511, IMG submission 200266) | Populus trichocarpa ectomycorrhiza microbial communities from riparian zone in the Pacific Northwest, United States - 13_EM | ecosystem: Host-associated > Plants > Roots > Unclassified | place... | reverse complement strand
GTAGTGAATTTCCTTTTTTTTATATATAAAATTATCTCAATTAATTTCTTTGTATATGTCATCTTATCTCACCCTTTCACTTGGAAAATCACTTGAGACATTAAACTAGATATATATTGCTCTTTAAGCACTGTCTCAGAACAAAAAAGACAAAAATAGTTGGATAAAAATGTGTTTAGTTGTAGAAATCAAGTGTTTTGTCTCTATCTCAAGTATAATTTTTAACTAATTTTTCATCTCTTTAAAAAGAAAGACATATGGTGTTCCCAATTAATTCTTTTTAAAATTGAACTTGTGATGAGGTAACAACTACTCTATCAAATGAGAAGTCAGATTCTGGATCTCGAACCGTAAAAAATAACTATTTATTTTTAAAATCACCACAACGCAAAAAAATGATAAGAGTTTATGGAGAGGGAAATTGAAATAATCTATAATGCATGAAAACAAAGGAATTTTATCAGTAAAAAAAGCTAAAAAAAAAGCAATAAAAGTGTCTAATGTAAAAAAGATACCTAAAATTAAAGGAGTTGAATATGTAGAGTCAGTCATCGTTTGAAATATTATATGACCCTATTTATATTATTATAGAGTTTGAATCCTACATACATATAAAAATTCAAACTTATGCATATATTGATATCACATAAAGAGGTTTACTAAACCTTAGTACAAGTTAAACTTTTGTTCTATTGATAAACACTTGAATCCTAGGCTAGCCTCTGACCTCTGATTATGGTATCACAAAGGAATGTTTTAAGTAGCATTGTTTCTATTGGTTATCTTTATATGATCAAAATATATTAGTTGATTGTCTTTTTTTGGTTGATTGTGTCTTCTAGTTGTTTGGTCGACTACTTCCTTGAACTTTCATAATCGATCAAGGGATCTTCTAGCTCAGTTGATTATTCTAATTCATAATTGATTTCAGGTCTTTCCTCTTGTTTTATGATGAATAATCATTATTTTTCATGATTGACACATTAAAGTTTATTTTAGATATAAACAATCCATTTCATATTACTTCATTTTAAAACAATGAAATATTTTTTTCTCGTCATATTTATGTTGGAATCAATCATGCCATGTCAAACATTTTAGTCAATTAGGTTTAAAGCACAATCAATATAAACTTGAGGGAATTTTATGATTGTGATCTTCATACTGATCTTCTAATTTCTCTAGCAGTGCTATATTTTTATATTTCCTTCACATAAAAATAATACATTTTTAAATACCAACCATTAATTGATTGATAATGCATTTCCCCTACCTTGATTTTCTAAATGATATGCACCTCATTTGAGAACTTTGGCAACAACATATGAACCCTTTTAGTTAGGAGACCACTTGATATATTTTGGATTTTTATGGCTAATATAAAGTATGGCTATCCATATTAGATCACTTACTAAGAAATATTTTGATTGAATATGTTGTTATATGTCCTTTCAACCTTCCTCTTATATGATACCAAATAATCCAAAGCATGGATTCTTACCTTAGCCATGTCCTTTAACTTAGTTAGCATGACTTAATAACAAAATCATCCATGTTACAATAAGTACTTCTTCTTTGTGATTATAATTTATGCATTATAGGTAATATGGTATCATGACCATATGTTAAGGTAAATGATGAGGTTCCATATGTTAAGGTAAATGATGAGGTTCGTAAAGGATCCTTCTATGAAGTCTTATATGCCCATAATACTTTAACAAAGCATCACATCAAGCTTTAGGGTTATTTCTAACCAACTTCTAAATGTTGAAAGTCAGAGTTTTATTGGTCAATTTTTCTTGCCCATTGGTTTAGTCATAATGATTAGAATGGACTATTTTGAATCCATACTCCTTAATAAATTACTTCACATCTTTCCTAGTAGATGTTAATCCTTGACCAATAGTGATGGTTTTTAAAGTCTTAATCAATGAATGATATGTTCTTAATGAATTTGATCTCTTCTTCTTAGTTAATCGATCAATAAGGAATAGCTTCAACTAATTTCATGAAGTAATACATGACTACAAGTACTTAATGCATTCTAATTGGCATCTATTTGCATAATTGATGTGATTATTGGTTATGCATGACCAATAAAAGTCATGGTTCATGATAAATTACTTTATCTTAAAGCCAGATTGGTGAGCTCCATAAGACCTTTATGAGTCCTAGATGTTAACAAGGCTTTTTTTATTCCTAATTATCTAACAAAAATTCTAGTTTTATGTTTCTTGTATAGTTTATCTCACAGTAGTATATAACTGGTTACTTTTATTTTAAAAAACCTTGAGACTATTTATGAGAGGTCTTGTATGAAATATTTATTTCCTTATTTTCTTTTTTCAATTCTTTTAGGGTTCAAGAGTGTTAGTATTATTAAGACCCTTTATTTATCATGAAATTCCTATTAGAGATAAGTTAGATTGTTTTTTTTATGCACTTTCAACAATAGTCTTGTTATTATTGTTTTATCAAACTGGTTGATAATAAGTAATGAATCTGTAATCACTATCATTGATTATGCTTCAAACTCTTAGTATTTCTAAACCTATAATGAAGGCCTCTTTTTTAGCTTGATTATTTATGCAAGGAAAATCAAGCTAAAAGGATAGGGTTATTTTGAGACCTATTAAGGATATTATGACAATCCATATACTAGCCTTACCTTTGCTTTAAGATCTATCAAACCATAAATTTTCCTTGTCTTTATCTTGACAACATATATTGCTTTTCAACTTGAGGTTGGTTGCTTTTCAAAGTTATTTTCACTATCTTACTAATAGTTTTATTTAAATTTATACGAATTTATTTATTTATTATCCCTTTAATACATTAGGATCTATTACAACCTTTTAAGATGGGGGTGATATAGAGATAGGAACTCTTTGTATCTTTTCTACTAAGGTTTATAACTAATTTAGTAACTCTATCCTTAACAGAGATTAACCAATAATCAATATTGTTAGCTGCATGAGACTAGATGATATCTTATCTATTACTAATTGTTCTAATGTGCTTCTTATCAGAAACCTAATTGATGCTTAAAGTTGTTTTGTTGACCACTTTGTTGGTTTGTACAACGTTCATAACCTATTTCTTAAACAAGGTGTATGATTATGCGTCTTCTTCTCTGACAAAGGTGTTTAGGCAAAACAGGCTTGGACAATTATCTTTTTCTCCATCTGTTTTTATGATGGATGACAAGTTCATCTTCATTCTCATCACTAATGTCATACCTCAATTTTTTACCCCACTTTTCTAAATTGTTTTTCAAGAATCCAAATGAGCAAAGATTCCAATAATAGTGATGACAAGCCTATTTTATGGTTTTTGACTATTTTTCTCTAGTTGATGTCTTCTTGAAAAAATTTAAAATTAAAAAAATTTGATGTATTTGCACCTCTTTCATGATTTTCAACAGCTTTTCAAAACATAAAAATTAAAAAAAATGTTTTTGATGCATTTTAATCATTAACGAGCCTGTTTCCTAATATTTGATTACTTTTCTTATCGAATTGATTTTAAAATGCAAAATAGGAAGCAAAATGAACAATTAAGTTAAAGTGCATACAAGAAAAAATAAGTGATCAAAATAAAATGGAGTTGCTTTGAGACCAAGAAATTAAAAAGAAAATGACAAAATTTATAGGCTTTAAATAGAATAGTGAACTAGCCACCATAAAAAAAGATAGAGAGGGAGTGAAAGAGAGAGAAAAAAGTGTGATGAAAAAAGAAGAAAAAAAAGAGAATAACACTATTCATCTTCTTCAACTTTTTATCCAAAAACACCCTAACCCCATCTCTCTATTTAAAACCGAAACTTATCTCCTTTATTTTTCTCTCCACCCACCTCCATTTTCAATGAGACCATCACCATTTTTTTATGTCTCTGAACCCTCTACAAAACTCTTTCATCAATTGAAGCTAACAACCCCTTCATCATCGTAGATCAAGGAGAGAGAGAAACTAGCTATAAAAACTTCTCTCTTTGATTTCTCTCTCCTCAACCTCTATTTTTCTCCTTTTGATGAGTACTACACAACCATATAACCATGCAACCTAATTTTGTGAGCAAATTTAGAAAAAGAGAAACAGTAAAGAGAGAAACTTAAAGACCAAAACTTCACTGACTCTGATCTCCCTCAACAGACAATGATGGTAAACAATGCCAACACATGAATGATGAAGAACATGTGAAATGATGTACCGACCATGATAACTCTCTTTATTATAAGGCTTGCACGCACTGCCACTGCTTCCTCTCTTCCAATTGTTATTTTTGTTGCATCCAGTCCACCTCAACCACTTTAGAAGGTCCATTTTAAACCCAAACATATTTTCAATAATTATTTTGGTTTATTATGGGTTTTAATGTGTATTGTGATGATTTTTTTATTGGATTGATATTTGTGTTTGAATGATGTTAATCGAATCCTTTAATTTTTCATCTTGATTCCTTTCATGTTCTTGGATATTTAGTCATCTTCCTTAGCATTACAACATCTTTTTATTGCTTTATAAACATTGATGTATGTGCATTGTCTTTTAGGATCAAAACACTAGAAAACTAGTACTCATTCACGTATGCATGTTCAGAACCTCAATGAATCTTGTATATTGGTTACAAGGTCCATTACATAAGGGTTTTGACCCATATTAAAAGGCCTTATTTAGCCAAGGTTGACATTCCAAAATATTTCATAAGACATTTATTTTTTAAAAATCAAGGTTTTCCCGTTTCCAAATAAAGATCACAAATTTTCATTTCAATACCCATCGACGATGCCTCAAGTAAATGATGAACTATCATAGGTCATTACTTCCAGGTATTGATCAAGGATAACACATCTTTTTTCATGAAGTTTTCAAATAAAGATCATATCTTTTTTAAATACAACTTTTTTTTCCAAAGTAAAAATGATTGAGTTATGAAGTTGTTTGTTTCTGGTGTCCCTCAAAGCTTACCTAAACACCTTCATAAGGGGTGGCAATTTTGCCACACTTTAATAGTGCATCTCTGCACAATTGAGAAGCTTTAAGAAGTATTTGGCAAAATCACTACCCTATCACAAGTTGTTGACACTAGAAATTATAGGTTTTATTTTCTACTTTAAATGACAAAAGAGATTGTATGGCTTTCATGATTCTGGTAATTTTTAATTTAGGATATGTGTCAAAATTGTGTGTTTTTATGAATCGTAACGCTGCTAATAAATTTCCTTTTCTTTCTTAGTTAATTGGTTTAAAACTACCTTAGAATTTCGGTTAATAGAAGATTAGTCCTTCACTTATTTTTAAATTATGATTTAGATCCTAAATCTATTTTTTTGAGTAGCAATATCCTCCTTCCATCTAAGTTTTCATTAATGTAACAACACTTAAGTCATTTAGAAAATGACATTTTTCTTGAAGACTTTTCAATCATGTGTTTCTCCCTCAACAATACAAGCTATAATTATAAATATTTGATCTTGATAATTATCCATTGACTATACATGTATATAAATGAGTCCTTGTAGATTATTAAGTGCATGTTTTGAAGGGAGAAGTATGCATGCAAATACACTGATATACTTCAGGATAAACAAACCTTCATAGGTCGTTATCTTAAAAGTATTTTAATTCAGTAAAGGACATCCATTTTTAGGTACCACTAGATCCCGCCTCTAAGTAAATGAATCGTTAGTAGTCTTTATTTGGATATTTAGGATTAGGTATTAAAAACCATTCAGTAAGATATGAATGATCCTTGAATCAAGATAAATGAACCTTCATAGGTCATTATCTACTTTTTATCTAATAAAGGATATCAAATTTTAAATACTTTTATATCCCAATAGATGACTTGTCAATGGTAACTATTTGGACACGTGAGATTGGAGTCTAGAACATCATTCAACACAATATAAAACAAATAAACCCTTATTAGTCATTTTCCATGGACCTTGTTTGCATAAATAGATACTTAGAACCACCCCCTCCTAGGTTCCTATATAAGCCCATATGGTTATTTACTAAAGTTATAGGGGGTTATTATCTTAAAAGTATTTCAATTCAATAATGAACATTCACTTAAAGGTATTTTTAGATACTACCTCTAAGTAAATGAATTGTCAGTAATCTCTATTTAGATATTTGGGATAAAGGTATAGAAAATCATTCAGGAAAATATGAATGACCCTTCAATCATGATAAATAAACTATCATAGGTTGTTATCCATTTTTATCTAATAAATGACATCAAATTTTAAATACCTATCGATACTAATAGACGAACTACAATGCTCACTATTTGGACATTTAGGACTGTGGTATAGAACACCATTTAGTAAATATATAAGGGATCTTTCACCATAGAACAAATGAACCATCATTGTTCATTGTGCATGGACCTTGGTTGCATAAATAGATGTTTAGCACCAACCCTTCTAAGCCTTATATAGGCCCATCCAATTATATATTGATGTTACTTTGAAAAGACCATCACTGGTCATGGGACTCGATCAGGAATAAATGATTTATCTGTTAGACATTTTGATTCACTAATTGTTTGTAGAATAAATAAACCATCACTAGTCATTATTATAACGGCAATTAAGAATAACAACATAACTTGAATCTTAGAAAGGATAAGCTTTATCCCAACATTGTTTGAGAGCATACACATTTACTTTAGGTTAGGTGGGGAAGTAGCGGTACCTCAATGATCTTCAAACTGGATAACACTCCTGAAACTACCAACTCTCTTTTAATTGTCTACTTAGTGTATTTAGTATGTTGATAGGACACAATTCTGACCTAAGCTATGCACACCTGGTAGACCTCACATTGGCCTTTAGAGGTTGATCATTACACAAATAGGACACCTTTTGTGACCAATTATTTAGCAAACCTACTTATTCATATAATGGCTAAAACATTCCCTTATGATGTCTCCCTGAATTATCACTATTCCATATCTAACATTCATTTTTGTTTTTGTAAATATTTATATGTATGCATGCATGTCAATCTAGGGTTTGTATAATGAAAAAGGGATAAAAAATACAAATCACATCTTTAAAACTCAATTTTCCTTGAGGGCTTGCATACATAGAAAAGAAAGAAATAGTTCAGACTAATCATGATCTCCCAAATAAGGTCAACCAGTTAAGGGGTGAAATTAATTGAATAGTCGGAATGCTAGAAACAAATCTCCAATGTAACCTCCCCATGTATGGAAACCATTATGACACAACTCACTATCGGGTTGCCTTCTTTTTACCCTTATCAATTGAGGTCACTCTTAAAGTACCATATCCTATAATTGAAAACATGCCTAATTGCCAAAAAAAAAAAGCCTCTAGTTTTTATTGAATCAACCAAGTTACATCATTTTCAATGACTATTACACAGTGTCCAACTACTATAAACCCATCCTTAAAGTTGCCTCAACTATTCCAAGCTCAAAACATTAGTGCAACCTAGTATCATTCGATTGAGGAGTGACTAAAAGTCATTGAGAAGATAGATTTATATGGTCCTTTTAAGGCTATGAAAATATGTCTAGTACCCGATGTTGTAATTCCTAAAGGTTTTAAAGTGCCACAATTTAACAAGTTCACTGGATCTTAATGTTATAAGACTCATATGAGGCTTTATTATACCAGAATACTTGAGGTATTTAATCATGATAGATTGTTGATCATTACTTTAATGAAAGCTTGGATGAACCTGCTCTTAACAGGTATATGGGTCTTGATGGAGCTAAAATCAAGAAATGAAGTGATTTGGCTAAGACTTCCATGAAATAGTATCAATTGAGCCTAGAATTGGTCGTTGATAGAATAACCTTGCAAAGTATGAAGAAAAGAGCCAGTAAGACCATTGAATAGTATGTTCAAAGATAGAAAGAAATCGTTACTCAATTCAACCCTCCTCTTGTTGAAAACAAAATGATCTTCATCTTCATGAATATTTTTTAGGCCTTTTATTTTGGATATATGATTTGCAATACCTCAAAATAATTCTAAAATATAATGGTTATAGCTAAAAGACTCAGATAATCTATATAAAAAGGGCAGATTTTAGATGTCAGGATACCACTAGCAATTATTGAAGAGAAGGTAACTAAAACAAATATAGAAGTCAATATCATTTGCAAACATGGTCTAAAACCTTGGTCACAATATCATCCAAATTTCTCTTAATATCAAACACCTTTTTAAATCCCATAAAATGCTACATGCTACCCTAAAATTAAAAGACATAGACCAAGTCGTAAAAGGAAATAATATGAATAATCATCTTCCTTTCTGGTTTCTCTTATTACTATTTACCAACACTATGTGAATGCTCGTATAATAGTACCTTAACCATTGAAACATATCCAACCACCTTTTTCCTAAATAAAATAACAAAAATGTTAAATGTGAGTATCATAAAAAGTCGTGGGTCATATCATTCATCATTGTCAAGGGTTTAAGAAGTAGGTTGACAACATGATTAAAAATGGGTAGTTATCATTAAAAATAAAAAAGATGAATATAGCATATTCATAAGAGGTTATAAGACCATTGAACTACATTGTTTAATTGACTACATCTATATTATTGTGGTAGGTCATGTTGGTTTTGTTCTTCATCTCTATCTAAAAAGTTCTAATAGAAATATTATAGAGATTTATATGTCGATAATAATTTTTTTTTCAAAAGCAAATAACTAATTGGTCGAAATTTGTCATAGCTATTTATGACCATCATATGATGTTGTTAGATCCATAAAATAGATATGCATATGGCTTTGTATAGGGTATTGATTAACTATCATGCCATTCTATGATTGATGATGATGACCTTGTAAGAATCGATGGAAACATAAGGAATTGCATAAAGACACTAGAAATGTATCTAGATATAGTTCTATATAGTAGTTTCATTTAATTTATATCAAAAATTATTAGTTTTTTATATTAACTTGATGAAATTGAAAAACCAAACTTTTAATATAATTACATTCTTAAAATCATTTTTGAAAACTAATATATGCAGTAATATCATTTTTATTTCTTTCAAATTATTATTATTGTTGTTGTTGTTATTATTATTATTATTAGAGTGAATTATTTTTTTTATGAATTGAATAAAGTTAATTAATCAAAGAGTGATTTTTATGAAAAAGAAATATAAGAAGAAACGTTTTTACATTATGAAAGAAAATAAATTTCATTATTAAAAACTTTATATAGTAATTAAAACATAAATAATACAGAGAATTGAAGAAATGAGTCATGTTCTTAAAACAATTGAGTAAATTAATTATATTTTCTTGTTAGCAATGAATTATCTTTTTTACAATGATTACGAATTATTTTTAACATGATTTTGATGAGTAAAAAAATTACTATTTTAATTTGTTTTTTATTTTTAAATTAACTCTCATTATAAACTAAAAAAGATATCTATTAATTATATGATACAAACATTTCAATATCAAGAATAACACAAACTCTTATGTAATTTATTTTGACTCGTTCCTCATCAATTATTATGCTTTTACATGAACAAAGTATCACATGTAACTGTAATTAATTGATTGACTATAAAATATATACACTAACATTGTTTATGATAGATAAGGAGTTTATATTATGAGTTTTAAATACACTTTGAATTTCAATTTGTGTGTGTCTCCTTCTTAGAAGTCATTAATTTAACTAACCTATAATACTTACTAATTTAATCTATTGAGGGCTATTATTCTAAATAGGATTTGATTTTCTATCAATCACTTTAAATTTTATCTTTATGATTAGTTTTCTTTTCCTAGTCTATCATGATTTCTAGCTCCTTTGATCAATCACTTTCCATCTTTTTTGGTTGACTTGGACTTTTCTAAGTTTAGTAAGTCTAACTAGTGGTGATTGATTTTAGTTTTCTTTTTCTTGTAAGACAATAAATAACTATTATTCTCATTTAATTGATGTATGGATGTTTGATTTAAGCAACATGTTGAACAAGATAGAAATATAGTAAGATATAAAAATAGTTATGAAGTGTTTATGCATAATCTGGACAAGATAAGACAAGTTGTGAATTATTAGGACAACCATTAATCATGAGAAAGGATTAGTTCTTGTTATATCCAAAGTTGTTCCAAGAAAAATTTCATCCATCATAGGAGTAGAACAAACCAAACTGTGAATACTATAGATAAAGATCATTATTTCTCAATTTTTCATATTATTTATTATCTATTTATCGCTCATTTATTATTTTTAACTTGGTTAACCAAGATTTGATCAAGTTTACCTATATTATATAAAAATGGGTATTTACATGGCTTAATAGCAAAATCCTCCTTCTGATTTAGGGACTAAATTGTATGTATCATAAATTAGAAGACAAAAATTCAATAAGGACTAAATATCCTAAAACAAAATATAGGGAATAAAATAGATGATTGAGAGATTTCAGAAACAAAAACACTGGACATCAGTTTATTGTTTTCCATTCAAGTCCAATCTCATTTGATATTGTCCAGATCATTTCAGTCCATTTTCATCTATTTTGTCATGTCCAACAAACGTGAACCTAAATCTCTCAACTCATGACTCATATTCTTTCCACTTTAAATACATTGTTTGTGTACAAAGGCAACACTGACAGTTTAAACAATTTAAAGGTTGCGAGCACATTCCATTCAAATGGAAATTCTAAAGAAAGGCATGCATGAGCTTACTCTTACATCGCTCGCATCCTCCATATCTCTGATGTTAGATAGGAAAAAAGGCCATAGGTCTGCATGTATAATTTGGAGTTGTCTGTTCTACGTATTGTCAACTATCATTTATCACAACTTTACACATCTCTTTTCAGTCTTCATACTAATTATATATGAAACTCATTGGTTAACTAATTAGTTGGGTATTTATTTCTCATTTACTTCAAGCAGTCTGTCATAAATATTGCATTATTACAGCTACTATTAGTTACAATTATGTAAGCTGCATGGTGGTTGACTCTCTCCCTTCTTGGCAAGTTGGCATGCACAGGTTCACAAGAAATACGAAGTCCTGCTTTAATTTTTTCATCGCAACCAATAAATAAAAGCTCGTGCCCTCTGGGTTACTGAGATGCATGTCTGTTTACTGATTTTATTATTTTAACCAAAAAAAAAAATCTAAGAAACCGAAACACTAAACGGTGATGTAAATATGTATATTTCAAGTACTTTCCACAATTTCTTCATTTCATAATTAATTATTCATTATTGGAAATCAAGGAAATAGAAAATTGATTTGTTAAGATTAGAATATATATTTATATATATTCTAATTTACACTGTCTGTGTAAATTTATTCTCGACAGAGGAAATATGACATATTAGTAATTAATTCACATTTACACTGTCCGTGTTCTTGCTCTAAAGGGATGGGAACTTCTAACTAATATGACCACTGTGAAATTGTATCACTTCAAGGCCTAGAGCAAAATAAAAAGAACCAGTGATTCTCGAACAAGGAATCCCTTTAGAAAAAATTACTAGCATATTAGTCTAAATCAGAAGAGCACTCAAAGTAGCCACAACAAAGAAGAGCCCTCCCACTAGAAGAGATTATCTTCATCTATTGTGACTTCGTTTATGTAATCTTTCCCTTGCATGGCTCCTTCATCAAATAGCCACCTCTCAATCAATGACAGTGGCACTTGAGCACTGGAATTTGGCTTACTTTCGTCTTGGAAAAGGCCAGTATCAGGCGACATGGATTGAGAGAAATCTGAATTTGAAGAGTCGAAAGAGTCAAAACCAAAGAGTGATTCAAATGCCTGTGATAATCCAGTGCCATTTTTGTCTGCTTTATCAGGAGTCCCTTCACTAGACAGTGAATCAGCTCCAGCCGTATCGATGAAGGAATTCTGAGTAGTTGAATTTTTTAGCGACTGCTTAGGCCCACTTATCATCCATCCTTTGAGCAATCTGGATATATTTTCAGTGCTTGATGCATAGATTGGTTCTGTAGCTGGTTTTTCATACCCACAAGAGGGTTTCAACCCGGTTAACAAGCTGCTTGGTTTACCGGGAGACAAGGCCTCGCATAGGGCTTGCCTAGCCATGTTGATATCAGTTTGAAGCCTTCTCTCCCATTGGCCTCTAGAAATTTGCTGTGAACCTGTTGATGATAACCCATCTCTAGACTGACCTTCTTGCCCTGCTTGAAGCTTTCTCAACTTCTTCTTCAAATGTGTGTTCCAAAAGTTTTTAATGTCATTATCTGTTCTCTGAGGGAGGTATGAAGCTATGGCAGCCCATCTGCAATATAATCAATGCCCCAAATTAATTACCCTTCAGAAACCGATTCATGCCACCCAAAATTGTACAGTAAAACTAAGGTTATCTTTAGCCAGATCATGGTCATTAAAATAATCATGATATATTTACTACTATTGGCTTTAGAGAAAATAAGTGATCAAAATTACGTTGGCATGCTTTTACCTGTTGCCTAGAAGGGCTTGGAGGTGGATTATCATCTTCTCCTCGTGATCGGTAAAATTACCACGTTTGATCCCTGGCCTTAGGTAATTAGTCCATCTCAGTCTGCAACTCTTACTGCATCTAAGCAGTCCTGAGAAGAAGATAACTAATTAGGTCACAAAAATACTACATAACAAAACAAAAATCAAATATGTAAATTTTTAATTGCATTTCCCTAATAGTCCATAAACCAAAACAGCATAACACCAACTAAATAGCTCCAAAATGAACAATTTAAAACCAGAAAACAATAAATATTACAAGTGAAATAATTAACTCACCTGTACTAGTTGGCACAGCTCTCCAATTCCCAGGACCATGTTCTTGAATATATGATACCAAGATGATATCTTCCTCAGGAGTCCATGGTCCTTTTTTCACTCCTATCTTATCACAGCAAGGTGGTCTGCCCATTATCACTTTATTTGTTTCTTCCTTTCTTACAAGCAAGTCTCCAAGATTTCTCAAGTAAGAACTCTACTCTTCCTTTAATTCTTTCCCCTCTTAAACTTGCTTATCTTTTCTAAAGATAGAACAGACATCTACTGCCCAGATAGCTAGTTTGTTCTCAATATATAGGAAAAAGACCCTCAGGAGAGAGAGAAGCTGACCTAGAAGAGGCACAAGCATACACAAAAGAGTCAAAAGATGACAGCAAGTGCATTTACTCATGGGGCAAGCCAAAGTCAGCTATGCCAATGCTTCCTCTGCCTCACAAAACCGCGTGGCATTCAATGTGGGTTTGCACTTGAAAAGCAGGAAAAAAAAAAAAAAAACCAAAAACAAATATTGCCTGCTTTGAATATTCCTTGGGCCTTATTATACCATGAATGTAAATATTAATGGGGTTTTGACCTTTAACTTGATCCGGCAACCCTTCACTGACTTTTACTGGGGTCTGAAAGAACTTATTTTGAAAGAGACTATTATGTTTTTTTCTTTTCCATTTCGAATCGTGATTTGTTTGAACCATTAGTAATTAATTAGGGTATCTTTAATGATAGATAAAAGTCTCATGGATGATTTAAAATAAATAAATATATTTTGGAATCCTCTTAATTGAATTCAATTTAGAGATAATATAGTCTAATGTTTGTAACTTTTTAAGGGTTGAGAATTAAATTTTAAATAGAATTCAATTTATAAATATAGTACAAAAATAAATTAAAGATCAACACTTTTGATTTTTTAATTCCAAAGAACATATTAATGTTAAACATAACTTTTCCAAAATATCTATTTACCCATTTTTTTTAGAAACCTTTGAATAAGTGAAGGTAACGACTATAATATAGAAAATCAAAAAAATTAAATTTTATCTCATCCAAACAAGTAAATTTAACTTATTTATCAATTAAATTCAAATCAAACACTATAATTGAATTCTAGAATTTATTACAAACAACTTGTAAAGACATGTGAATATTAAAGACTAGGATAGATAAATATAACAACCTCTTACATAAAAAATAAATTAACAAACCATTTACAATAATAACTTTCTATTCTAATTCTAAAATATAATAATTCAGCTAGCCATTTCACTATTCCCCTACATTTATAGGCATTACACATTTTGGACAGCCCTGGAGGGAACAATGCATGACAAAACTTCACTATGATCCTTGAGCTTTTTTTTAAAATTTGATTCCTGGAGTTTTATGTTTCTATGTTTTCATTACACATCATTTTTTTTTTATCAAATTTGAGTTCTTTAAATCTAAGATATGAGAGAGAAAGTTATAGAAAAATAAAAAGTAGAGAGAGATTTCAAGCATTCACATTCCACCTACTAAAAAAATCAATTTTGGTATCAATTGATTCTTATTAGAGAATAGAGTTCAATTATGGTTGTCTTGCTCTTTAATTATGTTGAAACAAGTAGATTGATATTTTTTTTCTTTTATTTAATTTGGATAAATAAACTCAAAAGTTATTAAGATCCAATATAAAAGTGTTGATTTGCATACGGAAAACCATATGTTTATTACGAGACCATGATAGAAATAATGGTTGAGTCAACTTATAGTTCTAGTAATGTGTATGGAGTTATAGATGATAATAGTAATTGTTATAGAAGTACGGTTGTGAATATAATGAACATGAATTGGGGTGATGCGGGGAAATGTTCAACTGTAGATGAAGAACCAAATATAGATATAATCAGTTTTTTTGATCTTTTAAAATATTTCGATAAACCATTATGAAATCGGTGCACAAATCACAATAAATTATCATTCGTTGCATAGGTGTTCAACATCAAGTTAGATCATGGGCTAAACGAGGCCAGTTATGACACAATTGTCTAA
>Ga0307511_10004133_pt1 | contig 14829 bp, 15 predicted proteins | sample 13_EM_MG_FD_200266 | JGI IMG/M metagenome (GOLD analysis project Ga0307511, IMG submission 200266) | Populus trichocarpa ectomycorrhiza microbial communities from riparian zone in the Pacific Northwest, United States - 13_EM | ecosystem: Host-associated > Plants > Roots > Unclassified | place... | reverse complement strand
TGCAATACATTACTTCGCTTCTCTCTTCTCCTCTCCTCCCATCCTCTACCCTCAAGCTATCCCTTCGGTAAGTGTAAGGCAGTATGGCAGTATATTAGAATAGATCTACCTGCTCAACAACCCGCCCCTTTGCCATTGTCGCGCCGACCGTTAAGGCAACTCTCGTTCCCATTGTGTCTGGGGAAGAGGAGTCAATTCTTCCAAAGAAGCCCCTTACTAGGAAGGAGATGAAAACTCGTAGGGGTTATCCTTGGGGTGAGAGTCAGGGGGAGTCATCAGGTCAGATTCTTCTTCCTTCTTTCTTGATCAGAATGTTGAAGAATTTTTTATAGGCTCGTTGTTTCCTTCCAACTTGTTTGGAAAGAGGAAGAGGGGACATTTCCCTACGACTGAGGAGAGAGAGGAGCAAGACAAACGTCTGTTTGTCTATCGCTACAATCAGGGTGGCGAGTCATCCAGAAGGGACAATGGGGGAAAGCCCTATCCTTCCCTTCAGTCAGTGAGGGGTCGGATGATGACTAGTAAGTACCGGCACGACGGTTTGAGGGATTTGGGTCTGGGGGATGCCATCATGGTGTTCAAGGAGCGATGGAGGAAGCACGTCAATGAGTTGGACTTAGAGACATTTCCGAAGTCTTGGATCGGTAGGGGGCTCCGGGAGATCCATCACGAGGGTGATGCGATGGATGGGCGCATGGACGCTTGTCTGGGATTCGCAGCGGTCATGGGCTGCGAGATCTACGAGTCCCTTGCAGAGATGAAGAACGACATGAGGGAGGAGCAGAAGAAGAGGGCTCTCGACGGTTGGGAGCGGATGGATGTGAAGAGGTCCCTTGAGGATTCCTTAAGGTGTGTCCTCCTTTACTCCTTTCTTGATGAGGAGTACTGATAGGATTCCAGGGAGGGTCAGTTAGAGATAGCTGACCTCAAGGCTCGCGTCGAGTCCCTCGAGAGGTTGGTCGAGAAGCTGACCAATCCTCCTCCGGCTGTTCCGAGGGAGGCCGTCTTCCGTCCGGCTTCTCCTCCTCTTCCAGACATCAGTTTCCCCAATGAGATTCCCAGTTTATCCGCCAACCAAGTTGTCATTGACCAGTACTTGGACTGGCAGTCTTATGACAAGACTTGGCCACATGGTGGGGACAATGCTGATGATGAGTTGGACTTCGATGGGATGGGGGAGTCCGATAAGGAGAATGAGTGGGTTGTAGCTCCTTCCTCCAATTAGATAGTTCTTTATCGGTATTCCAATACTATCTGTTTTCCTTGTCTTGATGGTGTGACTTTGAAGTGTGAAAAGATAAGATAAGTAAAGATAAGATAAGATAACGTCATGTCATGATTTGAACAAGTGTTTGGGCGCTTCAAACTTAGAAGAAAATAAGTGAAAAGGTGAAAATCGTGACACTTCCAAGGAGTCCTGAACCGAAGACCGGGGAGGATTGGGGGTCCGGGATGCTGCCAACGAGGGCGCCGGCTTTCGATGGCCGGTTTATTCGAGCCAATGATCAGAGCTGCCACGTCTGATCCTGGGTTTTGTTTCTGTGCGCAATCCCGAGCCAATGCTGGAAGCGGAGGTCGTCATCCATGGTCAAGGGTGGCTTGTCACGTAACCTAGCCACAGCCATTTTATTTGATGAAGCTCTTATGGACGGCACCTGGATATTGGTCTATAAACCTTGGCTAGTGGCACCCTTCTGGAACAGTTATGTATATCTCTGGTGTTACAGATAGTCACCCACTGTCCGTAAGACTAGATAAAACCAGACTCTTACATATCTGTCCTGGAAGGGTGCCACTAGCTGAGGTTTATTCCTCAATATCTACGGCCATCCATACAACATAGCTCAATGAAATTGAAAGCTGGGGTGTGCGGGTAATGCGAGCACTCAGTGGGCCTGAGGTAGGCAAGGTTGTGGTCCTTCCCACCCCCCATAATTTGGGCAGTTGGCTGGGCTTCAAACGAAATGATCCCAGTGTTATGATTCCAGATGCGCGGTTTGGAGTCAATATCCGTGACCCGGCGCAACGGTCGGGGTCCTGACAGTTCCCTTATATGGTGCCGATATTCATCTGGATTCATGTGTACACGTTGTACATCCTATGGACAGTCACCCAGTACGCTCGTTCGAAATTTCGTTCAGTGTACAATCAAACAAAGTATTGCTTATTTCAAGCACAAGCGCCATCCACCTTATCTGAATCAATGTTCCCGATGTTCGGTTCGAACCCGCTGAACCCGTGCTCGAACCTGAACTGCACCTATCCGAACCACTACTTCCGGTGCGGTTCGGACGGGTTCAGACAGGTTAGGTTCGGGGTTCGCCCCTTGGCATATTTCGGTCCACATGTTTGAACCCGTCGGAGTTATATTCAGCTCTGGTCTAGCACAACTATACTTGCATGGCAAATAGACTCCTTATTTATTGATCTGTACTGTACTCAGGCCAGGCGGGCGAGCGAGCACTAGTTCACGGCCAACGTACTGAGTTCTCCGTCGACGAAGGTTGTGCTGTGAACTTTTATGACACTCTGAAATCAGTCAACAAGACCGAATGGTTACACTCTCCCACCCAGGAGAGTGCAGTTTGGCTTCCCAGTAAGAGACCTCGGTGATTCGAAGTACATTTGTTTCCACATTTGAAAATTCCTTGAGGTTTGGGTTCGAACCTGAACCTAACCTGAATAGCGGTGCACCTAACCTGAACACAGATGCACCTTACCTCTATGTCGTCGATACCGAGATAATACCAATGCGATTCGGGCACCCTCGGGTGGCGGGCAAAATGCGAGGGCCTTGGAAGGTGTATTTGATGACCATTTGGCGTACCGCCACCCGCCCCACATCAGGAAACCTGCAGTGGCATTGATGGATTTCGGGCTTTCGAGGGCTTTCAGGCCCTGCTCCCGGTCTGATCGCGCGGGTTTGTCGATTTGGCTTTCGGGTGGCTTTCGAATGACTTTCGGATGGCTTTCGTGACTTTCGGTCGATCGCGACACATTCCCGCACGAGTTCTGTCACCGTCCTCCACCCCTCGCCACATTTATTATTGCTATGGTGTATAGCACACAGGAGCTTTAAAGGCATGGTAGTTTGTGTGTTTATTTACTTTGGGTTCACCTTCACTCAACATGCTTTTCTATCCAACATCAAATATTTGTTCAGTGGTCGGAAACGAGCCTGGTTGGTGAACTCGAGTTGAGCAACCCCGCCCAGAAGTTAGTCATGTTGCCGGTCGAATATAACATCTATTCCCACTTCTCGCTCGACGGACAACAGGGCGAATGGCTTTCGAATGGCTTTCGATGGGCTTTTGATGCGAGAGATTGGCTTTCGCGGGATTTCAATTTGGTTCGGGTTCTCACCAGATCGATTGGCTTTCGTGGCTTTCGGTTTTATGACTTTCGATGGCTTTGCTGGCTTTGAAAGCCATCAAAAGCCACGGAAAGCCATCAAAAGCCCATTTACAGGTTTCCTGATGCATCAACACTCGGTCTCAGCTTTAAATATTCGCGTCGCGGTTCCGACACGCCCGTTCCGCATTGGCGTTGTTGTTTTCGGCTCGATCGTTTAGATTTTTTATTGTTTTTAACAAAGATCCAACGTGGCGATTGGTAATTTGTTTTATATATTGTCGAGTCCTCGCTACACATTGAGTGACTGTCCGTAAGGCTACAGCATGTACACACGAATATCTATCCCCTTATAAGGGAACTGTCAGGACCCCGTCTGCTGTGTCGGGTCGCGGAAATTGGCTCCAAACCGCGCATCTGGAATTGCGAAGCTGCGGTTATTTCCCTCGAAACTCGGTCAACTGGAGAAATTGCGGGACCTAAGGAGGACCGCAACCCCACCCCCTTCAGGCTCACCGAATCTCAGTGCCATTTTTATGCTCCAACTCTCGATTTTGCTGACATATGCTATGTGGAGGACGGCGGTTATTGAGGAATAAACCTCGGGTAGTGGCACCCTTGTGCAACGGATAGAGAAATTCCCGGCCTTACGGACAGTCACTCATTTCCCACCTTAATGGTAGTTAATTGTACAGAGGCGGAGTCGTAAATCATAACTCCATAAGATTTTGGGCAGCGTGGGGTGTGCGTAAAAGAGATCTAAGGGGTAGGGGACGATGTGGCCCGTCGCCTTGGGTCAAACCGCGCTCAACGTATGGTGGGTGGGGAGTTCAGGAAATCGAGGAGACCTCTGGCAGTCACCGAGGCTAGGGCTTCCTCCAACTCCCGCCGTGCCTCCAAAAAATACGAAACCTCGAGTAAAAACACCAATTTGAAGGGTCTGACCACATTCATCATGTGGAGTGCCTCGAAGAATGCGAGTCCACAGGGTAAGCGAGTCTCGTGGCGCCCAAGGGCGATAACGAGCTCGGAGAACGCTGGGGATGTGATTGTTGAGAATACCTCCGTCATCATGGTATGGCGGCGGTCTCCTAGGCGAGACTCGTGTATCCAAGCCCCGACTTGTAGGGATCGGAGGGCTTTGAGCCGCGATAAATTGAACTCAGAGACGGGGAAGGGTCCTGCCCATCATCAGCCCGAACACGTGGATAAACCAACACAGAACCACTCACTATCTGAGGCAACCGGCACGTTGAATCGGAGGATCTCCAGGGTCTCAGCACACGCTTCGAACAGGACAGGTGCGCAGCTTGCACCTTTACGCACGTCCATGTAACGGAACCGCAGGCCACCACATGAAGTGATGAGGTGGGTCCATGTCTCGACCCAATGGAAGTCATAAAGCGCCAGCAGACCTCGCAGTTTCGGGGCGGAGAATGGAACGAGCCCTGTGTCGGGGGCGCTTGCATTGGGTATGCAGGCGCGAGCGTCCCGGACCCCGACGTCGTCCAGGTTCGAAAAGAGGGAGAGGAAATGTGATAGCTGTTGAGGAGTACAATGCGGGTTGTACAATGTGATGGATTGCAGTGTTAACGAGAATTTCCCGAAATACCGCTCGATGCCTGGTATAAAACGGTCGATATCCAATTCTTGAATTTTCAGAGTGCGAACGTTCGTAAAGGCGGAAAGTTGGCCCAAGTCACGGGGGTTGAATGCCAGAGGTTCAAACCAAGAAATCGTGTCGCCCCATTGTTCCACTCGAAATTCTTTTACAAGGGGCATTAGCCCGAGTTGGTGCAGCTCGGACAGCGGATTCAGCTTGTCACGAGCGGATGGCGGATTCGGCTGGTCACGAGTTGAGCCACGTCCCTTCCCTCTGAGTGTAAGGGTATGGTGGAGGTGTGGGGCTACAACAGTGTACCAGGAATGGCAAGCCAACGAGCACGCCTTGAGAGTGTCCAGGTCGCGGACGAGGTGGGTAATGATCATTTCCACGATATCATACGGGAAGGGTTGGGTTGATTCTCGTGTGGTACGCGCCACTGGATGTGGATTATCGAGTTGGTTATCGGCCTTGGTTTTGCCTCCGTGCCGAGGGCGCCAAACGGTCATTACGCGAGCGAAGAGGCTCGTTCCTAGGGTGCAAATGGGCGGAGGTCAGAGCCATTTACGTGCAATAGTGGGTAGCCATACTTGACGTCGAGGGCACGGCCGCCGGCCACCTTGAGTGGCACGCATCTCTGGTTGTCGGAGGTGTCATCGTGGCGGGCGCGTAACTTAGGTGCCCCAAGGCAATCGTGAGACGGGTATCCAAACGTCCAAGGCGCGCGCCTAAACGATGTCATGTACATCACAGCTTACTCAATTACCGTGGCTATCCAGCCAATAGGCGGAAAGTTGGATCGATGCGGTAGGCACATTGAGGTTACAGCTTGCACCCAATTCGATAGAAAGCGCTGCAATTGTTGAGCAACCACGTGAGTATCTCGCCCCAGCGCAATGAACCAGAAAAAAAAGTGAGTTGAACCTCGTTCTGTTCACTGATCTCTCTCCAGGCACGATATCACCGTTACGGAACACCCTCGCGGTGTGTGCCCATTCTGAACGCGGTCCTGATCATGATTGTGCGCGATGGTTCTTCGGCGTTCTCTGTGTCCGGCACTACTAACCTTGCGGCGTCATCTCCCGTTCCGGACCGGTCCAACTGAAAAACCACAACAATGGAGGAGAGGCTTGTATTCATACCGAGATCCTCTCGCGCTGCTGGAGACGGGGATCTCCGATGGGGGTAAATGCGGATTTAATCACCGAACGCGACCCATATGACGTAGACTTCGACTTGATATTCCCTGAAACTGGGGGGGTATTAGCTCCTCTCGAAGGAAGGGACTCACCGCTGGTGGACCAACGGACAACCCACCTTCCGGAGGTTCTATGGGCGGGAAGCCTGGGAGACGGGGCCCTTGCCCCGTTATGATTGCGGTTTCGTCGCCGGGATTTTGCCACGAGCTTTGGAGTTGTGACGTGGCACACCTTCGAATTGGTTATTATTCCAAGTGCGACTCGGACCTTCTCTGAATGTCGCTCGTCGCTGTGCTACATTTTCGGCCTCCGTACATTTCATTTCTTCGACTTCCATTCTCTTGAGGCCCAGAACCCTTCCGATATCAACCCCACATGGGGTTCGGACATCCTTCGCGGCGCTGGGGTTGAGCCGACCACCTTCCCCAACCAGACTGAGGTAGAACAAGCCGTTCCAAGTGCGGTTACTCATGATGGCCGCTCTCCAGACGCACGCTCGGTCAATGGTGCCGTATACAGGAGATGACCAAGTTTGAGAGGGATATATATACGAGATCTCACCAGTATAATGGGCCAACCTTCGAGATATGTGCCCCGTGGAGCGAGTCGGGCCATGACATATACTTAACTACACATTCTATGTTAGACCTTTACCTATACAAAAGCAAAAGAAAGTGTGCGAGGGTGTCCGGGATCGAAGCCGGATACGATGGGTCACGATTGCGTTTTTTTTTGTTTCTACATGGATCGACCTCCAAGATGCCCGCACTCTCGATGACCCTTGCATAGTCTGGACCCGCAAACGTGGTGATACCGATGGCCACGTAAGAACAACGGCTTGAGTAGTCGTGACAAGAACTGGGGTCGAAATGGCACTTACAAAGTGGGAACGGAGGGTCTGGGGTTTCATTCCCTATTCACGGTTTCGAACTAGCTCATCCAAACCCGCGGCTTACCCGAAAATCGTGTGGCATTTCGTGGGAAAATATCGATAAACGCGGGTCCATACCCCCCCCCTTCATGAGTTGACACCTTGGGAGCGCCAACGCGGGGCCGTGGCGCTCATCGCCGTTGACTCCGCGACTTGTTTGTCGTATGACGTGAATCTCCATGTACCCAAATTCTTGCAGCGAATGAGGAGGAAGAGAAGGAGGAGACGGTGCTTCGGCATGAACTGGGGGGACATACGTGCTGAGTGAGACATCTGCAAAGCTAGGGAATGCCGTTGCGATTCCCACAATATCATCGTCCGTCGAGCAGAAGGTACACCACCTGTGCTGGGAAAGATTATCGTAGCGTGATAGGGAGTACGAAAGCTGCACAAACCGACACTCCCACACATGAATTCAGAGCGGTGAGCTTTTGGCCGGCCCACAACGCGACGGTCTGTGTGTCTTGTCCTGAGGAAGTGCAATATGCAGTTGCCTTTAAAAAAGGATGCCATCTCCAGGGTCTCGAGTCGGGGGAAGGATAGGGACGACCCGGATGCCCTACGTGTCCCATTCCACGTCCTCCGTGCGGTGTGTTTTGGAAGCCCATGGTGTGTTGGACTCCCGCGTCCGACAAGTGGGTTGATGCGGATAACTCTGTTAGAGAGGGTCCATTTTGAAGGACCATGGAAGGAACCGCGGAGGAGGCAGATTGTGGAAGTCTCCAGTCCCAGAACAACTGATGTTATACTGAAAGGGACCTCATTCGAGATTACATCCCTAAGGGATGAGTTATGAATGAGAACTTTTGTCAATGAGGGGGGAAGATTGTGTTCCCCAACTCAATTTCTGCAGGCCAGGACAGAGGATTCCACTTGGTGAATTGTCCAACACCATGCGAAGAGCCTCTTCTGGAACACTGGAACCGTGATCAAAGTCGAGCCAACGCATCCAGGACACATTCAATCTTTGTGGAGTGAACACATCCATCGGAACGAGCTAGATTACAATCAGTATTACACACCTGTGGGTGGTAACTGGAAGGGGGATAAAGCGCCCAGTGGTAGGGTGCTTCTGACGAGAGTCTCCGACTGGGATTGTTTTGACCACAAGACGAGGTGCCGAGCGTCTGTTTTTTCGGACCCCGACAGGTGCGCGCGACCGATACGAGGCTGTTCGGACTGTTGAGGAGCATGTGGTTGGCAACGAGTTGAGCCAACTCGCTGATCTCCATTACTGGTGAGGCACGGAGAGTGTCTGGTACAAGATTGGAAAGTGGGCGCTTACACTGAAGGACTTTCGGGAAATACGTCACCACGATCACCGACCTTTGTCTGTGACTCCCTCTCAACGCCGTACCTCCGCCTCGCCAACACACGAAATACCGCCGGCCACAGGCCACCCCCAGTAAAAAAACAGATTTCTCGTTGGACAAACGAGGCGACCGCCACACCGAACGTCCGCTTCGCCTTGAGGCTGCCCGGGGGCCCGGGGGTCCGCGAGCTCGATTTCCACCTCCGCTCCGAAGCATACCAAAAAACATCAATCACAGCTGGTATTGATACGTACAAGAATTGATATACGCAGGGCCGAGGCACCGGGTCTGTGCTTTCACACGTTTCATCCAGATGCATGCGTCCTACCGCTGAACTTTAATATCCATAACGGCTCTAGAATGCATGCCCTCCTCGCCTGCATAACGCAATATGGGGCTCTCACGAAGTGATCAGTCCCCCCGAATGCATTCCCAGCAGGCACTGGGTCAATACCATCCCAGATCCCTGTCCGTATTTTTCCCCTTCACTCATTTGCCCTCGAGGGGAAATGCCTCTTGAGACCCTCAACTCTCGCTTTTGCATGGATCCAGGGTCTTCGTTCACGTCTTAGGGTCGGAAACCATTACTCGAAGATCATTTGTATTTGACTGGAACAATGGTTTACACCGCTGGGAACGTACCCAACGTGTTTCTACTCTATCCGGTGGCGCTTCCCCACCATCAGGGCAGCTCAACGATGACGAGAAATGATCCCGATTCTCGATTATGCCCGCGCCCGTGCCCCGTTGGAAGTGCATTCGGATCACCCGTGGCTCTCCGTGTGCTCCAGGGTCTGGGATGCAGTTGCGGCGCCGTCCGCAATCAGGTCAGAAATTTCTCCCCAATTACCCCCCTCGATTTGGTTGTCTGCTTGTGGCACGGTGTGACACTCGTATCCGCGGTTGGGGTCATGCTGATATGGCCTGCAAGGTGTCGTTGAATTGTGACACAATCAAACATGGTGTATTACTGCTAGCAGTGGTTGGAGTTGCGCTTCAACCAGGTGATCGTTGGTCTAACTTTAGATGGTGGCGGTCGCTGGGAAAGGTTAGATCATCCCATGACTTTGCTTCCCCCTTCACTGGAATGGTCGGTCTTGTGGCTTTTCCTGACATTTACATTGCGTTCTCGACCCTAGTTTCGTTGCGAACTGGCTCAATCTCCCACCGTGTTCTTGTCGTACTTGGCGGCGTTATCGCGTTCAGGGGAGTTTACCGTTGAGATGGTATGATGACAATGGACCGTTCTCCAACAGGGGCTGGGAAGGACCAGAGAGGTGATATACCTTCTCAATGGATAACGGCATCGGACCCTTACCCATCACACCTAGAGTTTTCCAGCAAGGGCCAGGCAGAGCGAAAGAGGATATTCCTCTCTCAATGAGTTATGGTGAATTCGGTGGCAGTTAGAAATCGCGAAGACCCTGGCGAAGTCGGGGGCGAGTTTGGCGCAAAACCTTTTAGGTGAGTTTTGTGCCTGAGCCTGGATGCCCCCGGACCGTTCGAATTTCTGAGCCAGCAACTCCAGAAGCTCTGATACCGCCGAACCTGGCGGGGCGGATCCATCGCACTCGAGACGATCAATCCCAGTAAGATACTGGGTGATCACCTGGGCCTCGCCCTCCTGTAGCTCGTTTCCGACTCATCGGTCCCTGGCGCCCCTTTGCTTCGTAAGCGGGATTGTGAGTTCACCGCACCTTGGACGGCGGTAGTAATCATAAACTTCACCCGGGGCGTGGTACAGATATATTGCCTAGGTGTGGGGGAAGTCGGTACTCTCTCGGTCGGAGGAGTAAATGTGACGATTCACCCCCGCCTCCACACGCCTGGACAGCGCACCATCAGGGCGTTGCCTGTCGAATGCTGCGCATATTCCTCACCAAGATGTCCCACCTCCAACGTCGCACTACCCGCCCGTTTAAGGCAAACACCATTCGGTTTATGGCACTAGCGCCCGTCGGTGAGACGAGATGGAGGATCCCGTTGATGTTGATTAGCAATTAAATGTTCGAAAATCCATTTCCATCAGAGTGGGAGGATGCCACCTTGAAACATTCGATCTGGTGCGCCAAGCGCCTGGGTAAACGGCTTGAGATCGACGGGGTTCTTGAAGCCGGTGGGGTATGCGCTCCCCGGCGTTCGGTAGGAATTGAGTGCTCTCAGGCCATACTATTCAGGGCCGGGCCCGGGCGGTGCGGTACGATCAGCGGTCCCGATCGCTACCAAATAAAGCGCGAAAAGTGGTCGAAAAGCTTTCGGCTAAGTGTCCGATTAGGCGCTGATAACTTTGTCAGAAGTGAATCAAACGGAAGATCCAGAAGCGATCGAACCCCCCCACCCGATGGCGCCGTGGGTTAGCACGCGGTATGCCCGCCTTCGTTCGACAAATTTCCCGCCTCGCATCAGCGAACTTTAGGTCACTTTTCCGGTTCCGCTCCCCGCCTTTTTTCCGATACGTAGCCGTCGTCCCTGCAGGACCAAGATGCTCACTCGTTTCGGCGCTCACGTCACTCCCCGCAAGTCAGTCAAAGTTCCATTTGTTTGTGGTAACTACGACGGATAAGACACATGCCGGTCGGATAATGCTCGGGTTCCATCACGGGGGGGTTGGGGCACTGCCAACGGAGTTCTCCTCACAGCGGCGAGCACATACTCATCCGCGATAACGAACCGTGTGGATTCTGCCGCGAGTGCCACTGGTTCACGACATTTCATTGTGGCCGGCGGTACCCCACAACATGCTGTTTAGTTGAAACGGGACTGGCGTCGACCCCCCTTTACGAGACCCGAACGTAGATGACGGCAGGTTCCGATGGTGGTACTTACCGCCCAGTAAAAAATCCGTAAACCGGGGGCAATCGACAGCGACTTTGGTTGAAAAATCCGACCCGGAGCAACCTGGATCGAGCGGGGCATCGCCGCGATTTATGTTATTTACCGCTTCCGGTAGTCAGAGTCTCGAGATGTATTTCACAAAACAGATCTCATTTTTTCAACTCGTGGCGTTGGCCGGAATGGCCTCGGCACACGCCGCTTGATTAGATAGCCAATTTGATGCCCACCGATGTCTTCCCATTCCCCAAAGCGGTTCCCCATCCAACGCTCTCTCTCTCCCCATCCAACTCTCTCTCGTCTGAAGAGGGTGAACCATACCGTCCCCCTCCTCACATCCGGCCTTTCTCTCTGTTTGCTGGTGATGAGCACCACGCCACCTTTCCCAAGCATGAACATGGCCCGTCTGTCTGGTTGGCTGTCTGGTTCCGCGTCGAATCGCTACTCTGGTCTCTCTGGTTCTACTCTGGTCCCGATTCCCAATCTCAACCTTCTGCCTCTGACCACCGCCACTCTCACAACTCTGTATCCCGCTGGAGTCGACATTCTCCTGTCCTTGACTGTTTCTGACGAAGATCATCACGCACAGGTCACTAAAAACAACCCCCGAGGCAAACATCCAATCAAGATCTCGTCCAATGACGACTCCACAAGACAAGGCTCCGATAGATATATCATCGGATTCAAGCTCCCCGAAACCTCCGATAGCGAGACTCAGGTCGAAACATCATCAGTCAAAGACAACGCTCCTACCAGCTCCAAGCCAAAACGCGAGGACAGTGGACTGGGCTCAGGTCTATCAAAGAGGTCGAGGGGCAAGGGGAAGGAGGTGACGACCCCCAACTCCCATCCTGCACGACCGAACCCAACGAGGATCAATGCGAAGATTGGAAAGGTGAGTGATTTCTGTTTATCGGATGTTCACTGAAAGAATCTGGACTGATTCACTGTACTCAATGTTTTCGTATTTGCTGTGCAAGGTCACCGAGTATGGTCTCAGCGCAAATGTCCTTGAGACATCCGCTCGGGTGCTTGTTCAATAGGGTTGTCTCATCACTTGATCTCACTTTGCCACAAAACAGAACATGCCGGCAGCATCGAGAAGTCCAAGGAGGTGTTCCCCACAAGTAAGAGTTTCCTATGGACTAGTTATGTTACTAACGTGTCTCACACCACACAGGAGATACGCACGTGAAGTGTGGGTGAAGGAGTGTGGGACCGCCTCCGGATTTGATTCCAATTGCGTCAATTCGCCTAGATTGTGTGTGTTACGGAGAAAATGCAGGAATTGTTCAAGAACGCTTCGTTGACTAGTGCGTGATTTTTTGTTGGATTTCCGTATCACCGCGCACGGTGCCTAGCTAAAACCTGTGTTGTCAGTGCTCGCCACAGTCTGCAAAAAGGTACTTTCATGGCGAGTCATTCCATTTCCTGACTCTCTCTCTCTATCCATGTCCTTTCCGCCCCGCCATGTGCCCTCAGATCCGTCTTTCGATGTGCACCAAAGACGTTTACCCAATGGTCCACTTCCCACTCTCTTCTCGTTGTCAGGACCGCTGCGTGCCTCCCCAACAGAACTGCCATTCAGGTACGCACACGGTCGAACTGCCCATGAAAGCACGCATACTGAATGTGGTGCATATAGTCTGTTCGTAGAATGAAGACCCTCGACTTTGTGGGAACTGAAGAGGTCGCATACGAGCGAACCGACTGGCCGTTGCCCAAGCTCCAAGAGTACCAACCCATGTACATTATACTACTCGCTGTAAATCGATACGAGTCAACCCAAATCGTTGTGAATCTGCCTGAATCAATATATATTGGAAACAAACCAATGCGAGCCCAATCGCTCCTGGTTGACTACGGCCGCTCCAGATCGCCCGGGATCGATTGGAGTCAATTGTAATACAGGTCAAATGTACATTATATACCTGCAAATCCGCACCAATCGCTCACTAGTTCACTTTTTCGATCCTCATCAATCTGGGGCGAGACTACTCCGGAGTCGACCGGAGTCGCTCTCGATCACTAATATTTTTTGCTGGGCTTACCGACTTATTAAACGCCGTAAGAGGCACATCGAAAGGACGAAAGAAGTAGCCACGAGTCCGTTCCTTTTATGGTAAGTGTTTACCACAATCCGTGGACATATCAGCCGCTGGTTTGAGGGGGCACTCTTTCAACTTCGGACTTATTCCCTCCACCCTTGTCCCGCCCCTCTTCATCTTCCCTCTAGCCACTTCTCCCCACAAACAGCAAACGATGCAATCCTCTCTCAGCGATTCCGCTGCGGCCTTTCTGTATCTTTCTCGCGAGATGCTTACACCAGAAGTTATCACACCGGACCTGCACCAACAGGTTCCCACACCTCCCGTACGCTTTGGTCCGCCTCCCCCTACAGCAGCGCTAACCTTACTTTGGCTTTTCACCCGTTACAGGCCTCGGAGATCTTCTCCCCTTATCCCGGAGAGAGCGTGACCGTTGTCTCGGTCTCGACCACCTTCTATCCCGGCGCTGACCTTGGCCAGTCACACCCCCAAGATATGACGCTACACAGTTCGGATTTCGTCTTCTTCTATGTCCATAGCACGGCGCTTCTCCAATTTTCCACAAACTCGTTCAACTCCATCATCCCACCGTACCCAGTCTCTCCAACCTCAGACGATGGCTCCCAACCGGCGATCTCCGTGCCGGAGGATAGCCACGTTCTCAACATCGTACTCCATATCCTCTACGCGATCCCGTGCTCGCACTTTTGCCCTTCCATCGACATCATATCGAAGGCCGTCAGCGCCCTGAAACGATACGGTGTCGCTATGACGTCATTTGCAGCTCCTGACACGTGCCTGTACGACCTCATTCTGTCGAGGGCTCCACTCCATCCCATCGAACTCTACGCTCTCTCTGCAGAAAACGATTTGCATGATTTGGCGGTCGCGATCTCACCCCATCTGATGTCATTCAAGCTGGCAACACTGACGGACGAGATTGCCACGCAAATCGGACCTACCTACCTCAAGCGCCTATTCTTCTTGCACCTCGGCAGAAACGAAGCACTGAAGAGGCTTCTATTCACCCCACCCACTCTGCACGGCCCGACTCCACAGTGCGACTTCACGGAACAGAAAAAGCTTACGCGTGCGTGGGCGCTGGCTGCGGCCTATCTTGCATGGGATGCACGGCCAGGTTTGTCGCGTCATTGAGTTTGGTTAAAACGGATGGCAATTCATTCGCCTTGTTATCGTTTATCAGATCTCTCCACCAGCGCCATCAACTCGGCCCTCGGTACACTACAAGACCACCTCACCTGTCAGCTGTGCCAGAACAGCCTGAAGCAACGGGTGAAACAAATCGTTGTCGAATGGTCGAACGTGAAGGTCAGTTGTCTTTGATTCCCCGCGAACACGTCTCTCACGTTTTCGACACCCAGAGGACGATCTAGTCGGACCCCTTCGCTCTATACCCTTATAACGAAAAAAAAAAACGCGAACCTGAGCGTACGATCCGCAACCTTTAATCGCAGGACGCTGCGTCATAAATTACGACAAGGCTACAGGGTTCCGAACCTCTCCGCCACCGCGGTTATTTCTCTCTCCACCG
>Ga0307511_10004132_pt1 | contig 14832 bp, 9 predicted proteins | sample 13_EM_MG_FD_200266 | JGI IMG/M metagenome (GOLD analysis project Ga0307511, IMG submission 200266) | Populus trichocarpa ectomycorrhiza microbial communities from riparian zone in the Pacific Northwest, United States - 13_EM | ecosystem: Host-associated > Plants > Roots > Unclassified | place... | reverse complement strand
TGCTCCCCGACCCACCCCTTCTCTTTTATTCAAATTTTGATGTCTTATTTTATTTTTATTTTTGGGCAAAATCTCAGTTTATTTAATAAATTGCGGATCAATCTCCTATTATCAGTACTTTTTTCTCCCTTTCACTTGTTTCTTGGAACCTCGTATGGGATCTGATTGCAATGGTATTGTTTAGGCAATGAAATGACAAGTGCAGCAGTGATGCCCAAGAAAAAATAAATAAATATAAATACCATGAAAGGTTTTGGCAGGGTTGTCATGTTACGTTCTCAAGTTTTTATTATTCGTTTCCTTTGTATTATTAAAAAAAAAGATATATACTGAGCTTTTTTATGAGCTGTTGCCGACAATTTGATGATTCATTGTTTCATATATATATAGATGGATGGGTGCTGGCTAACTACCAAAACCTGTGATTGCCAAAGCACAAGATTTTTCGAAATTGTTTACATTTGGATTCATTGTCCTCCCTCCTCTAGGCATAATAAAAGCTGCTTTGATTATGTCTACTTGGCTTGCAGGATATTTAATTGGTCTGAGAATTAGTCGTAGTGCGTGTAAGCTTGGCTTGCAGGATATTTAATTGGTCTGAGAATTAGTCGTAGTGCGTGTAAGCTGATCCAGACACCTGGATTATTAAAAAAAAAAAAAACTGCTTTGATTATTTCTTAAATGACACCTTCAAGACCGAGGAAATGAGAAACACATCACATGATGCTGCTGCTGCTGTTTTTTTTTAATTTATTTTATAACCTTTTTATCAATTTTAAGAGAATTTTTAATAAAATCCATGTAATGTAAGATAATAGTATGTGTTAATTAACCAAAATATTTTTCAAATTTATAATTAAAATAAAACAGGGGTATGTGTTAATTAACCAAAATATTTTTCAAATTTATAATTAAAATAAAACAGGGTCCATACAAGACCACACACTACATAAACAAAAAGAGCCTTCAAGCTTGAAAACCTAACAATATTTAGCCTACACAATTGAGTATTAAAGTCTTTTTCTAGAGTTGCAATCCCCGTCATGAAATATCGGCTATGGTCTTTAATGCATTACCACCTTTCCATGTTCCTAGTTCGACGAAAACGAACATTGCTTGGATCTTAACCTGTAAGAAACAGTATCGACTTCCAACTTGTCACTGCAATCCAAATCATGACACCTTGTATGCAATAATGCACCTTCATCATTATTCACAAAAATGTACCCTTTTTCCCTCTCCTAAGCATCTCATGGGCCAACCAGCTATAAATGTTAGAACTTGTGGCTCACTTTCTCAACACACAAAAATGAAAATGGTGGGTCACCAACCTGTAGATCATGTTCATGAAACAAACTTGGAAAATTCAATGGAATGGTGCCCAGAATGAAAATTGCCTGTCCTTTCTTCTGTGGAAACTTCTACTGCAGTCAAAGGCTTCTTCACAAAGTGGGCAAGCATGCTACATTTAGGTAAGTTTAGAAAGAAGGGGAAGGATTCTGTTGGATTATTTATATACACAGGCTGTGTTTTGTTACTGGTAAGCACCTAGGTTTGACTGAAACTGAGTATTTGATTACTTAACATAGTTATGCATAAATTCCCACTGAAAACACTTTCTTGAAATTATAGAAAAGTTTCAAATTTAAAGCTTTTTTTAAATCTACATTTTCAAACTGCAACCGTTAAAGCCACCACAATGCCAAAGACACACTTGCTAACAAATAAACGAGGCAATAACACAAGTAATCTGACCTTTTCTACAGACTATTTCATACCATACCAGAAACAATGCTGAAGAATCACTTCCATTTACACGCATGAATTTGCAGTCTCATATTCTATTCTATTGATTTTTGTACGTGAGAAGGAAATCAGTTCTGTGGTTAAAAACAAAAAAATTACTAGGAACCTATAGGGATATACTTTAATTTCTACTCTACATTTTTTCTTTTGAACTGTTCTCCACTAAAATTTAATTTCAGCAGGAAAAGAAAATAGATATTTCCTGCAATGTACTCTTTGGTTTTGTAACTTGCAAGGTGACTAGACTGCTTGGAAATGTAAGTGGACAAAACTTACAGATAACGGCAACTTTATCATTGATGGAGAACAGAAACAACTTCCTTTTAACGGCAGGAAAATGTCAATGCTTCTACTAATTCCATATTCCACAGCTAACTTTTCTCAATAATCATCATCTAAACCATTGGAAAGCCAGAAAAGAAAGCGACCACTGGGCTTACGGAATTCATCAGATGAGGTTGCTGATGCCAAAGTAGACAGTTTTTTGTTGAAAGGAATTGATGGCGTAGTCAACCTGAAAATGACCAGCTGGAGACTTGAAACGAAGGCCATATCCAAGCCCAACTCCGGATCCTGGTTTTCCCTGCCTCATTGCTGGATTTCCTGAAACTCAAAAAGCAAACGGTGTCATGAGCCTGGCAACAACAACAAAAAAGATGGGGTGGTGGGGAAGAAGAAATAGGAGGGAAAACGAAAAGACTTCAAAGTTACAAAGGCGAAAACAACAAAATTCACAATGGCAAAGAAAATAACAGATAAGCAGTGGTAGTCGTCACACACAGGGTTGTGGAACATGCTGAGTAAAAACACTGAGCAATTGCAGACATGGTTGAATGAGGGGGGCTCAAACAGATCTATTGAAGTAAGACCAACATAGACAAGTTAACTTAATCAGGTTAGCAAAAGAATGGGGAAGCAGTATACAACTAATAATTATTAAACACCAAGGCTTCATACTTCCTAGAGAAAGAAAAGACTAAGTCCTTCACTTCCTACTATAATTACACTCCATGGCCCATATTCATCCAATTACAATGCAGATTCGTATTCATCTAAATTCCTACATTTTTTTTCTGCAATTAGATGTGTTTTAAGTCTTGAAAACTTTATAAGAAGTTGTTTAAGTCCATTGTGCAACTAAGAACTAAAATGCAGATTCGTTTGTATCTCTAAAACAGAGAAACTGAATGTCACTATTTACTCAGCAACATAAATACTATAGGACATTGGAATGAAAAATTCAACTGAAAATAAAAGGAAAAATTGTGAGTGGGAAACAATTTCTAAGCAAGTGAGATAAGTTAATTTACCAGGTACAAGACGACCAGATCCCAGATCAGTTCCACAGTCCACGAAAAAAGCACCTTCCAACATCTTACTCTGGATACAGTAAGAAAGTAAGTTGACATGTATCACTTCATCAAATTCAGTCATGAGAGAAAAAATATAGAGAATGTGATAGTGCATGACGGAAGGCAGCTACAACAGAAAACTTTGCTATAAATTTTAAGAATAACTAGTGTGATGTAGTTGACCCATACCTTCTTACCATATGTCTAAGTTCCACCAATATAATGGCTAGAGTTGCTAGACTTGGAATATCTAATAAATCATGAGAGGACATGAAGAAACAATATGAAAATGCCACCAATCTCATTGTAGAAGAAAAATAAAAGTTGGTTGATTATTTTAAGTCTTGAGGAGTTTTCGGGTTGCATCACCTAGAGGCAAGAGGAACCCTTAAAAGAATATGCATATTGTCATAGCACCAACAAGTAATGTGCAAGTTGAGTGGTCATATAATTGGTCCCTCACCAAAAAATAAAAAATAATAATATTGGTCCCTTCAATGTCCCAGAACCAACGATTAACTATATCTTTGACAAAGATACAAACCTAAATGACTTGTTCTATCCTACCTACTCACTTTAGCACGGCTCCGATTGCCATGATTTTGCATATGAATTTCAGAAAACCCAGTTATCCATACTATAAGCTTTCATATAACAGACTTAATGACCATGGTAAAGAAGCTGTACTTCATAATGTTATAAATAGCAGTGAGTACAACAGCATTTAGAATGCTTCTATACCAAATAGCGAGAATCTAATTTATCTAGAGGTGACTTTAGCAGTGATTCAATTGAAGATGACCGCAAGACTAAGTTCAAGGATTCACAACACAGATTTCTCGTTTTTCTGAGGGTTAATAAATTTTCAATTGTGCATATGCTGGCAATGCAATCCTCCTTAAGATGAAGAGGAGAAAATATCACACACTCTAGAATCTTGTTTCTTCTCCACCAGCAAAGAATATTTCTTGTCTCTTGCAAGAAACAATCAACCTACTTATTAAGTAGCCAAGGATTCAAAACTAGGACATTGTGGCCTACACAGTCCAATCTAATAAACAAGACCTTGCCCGGAAAAGTACAGATTAGTTTTACTCTCACCAACATGCCACCAGCACAATTTTTTTTTTATTATTATTATGCATTTAAGAACAAACCTCGAGAGGCAGGAAGGAGGATTTTAGAAACAGAACCAAATTGCACAGGTGATGCAGCCACGGGAAATGGCCATTTCCTACTATTCCTTACTTCAGTCTCAGCTAGTTTTTTGTGTTTTAGCTACCCCAAAACAGATGGTATTAGGTGGCCTATTTCTCCTATATTGTCAATGTTTGCTTGTTTTCCTAAACAAACTACAATCACATGGCAAGACAAACTGCTGTATTTATGAATTATGAAAAGAGATTAAGGGAATCAGATAGAGTAATTCATTTGATTCCATCCCCTCTTCTACTTTCAACACCCAGCACAATGAAACAGACAACATACTAGCAAACCAGATTTCTTGTAAAGAAACAACATATCCATGCATAGGCTTGAAACCCGAATATAAAACAGTATAATTGCTATTATTAAATTTTTTAAAGTGTTCTGATCAGTCAAGGTGCTGCTGCAACATAAGTGTTTAGGGCCAAATGAGTCTCTTCCTTAAGATTTCTGTGAAAAGTCAAGAAACTTAAAACTGCAGTATGAACCAGAACTTTTTGCATCTTATAATAATTTGCCATCCTTAAAGATACCATGAAGGTTTACATACCAGAGGAAATGTCAATTCACTATTTCCAACCAGACATGATCTTCCGGATCCAACAGCACCCTCACCATATCCTCGCACACTACCAAGCCCTCCAATTGCAAATGCTTGGTAAGGAGCCATGTCTCCTACAATGGAACCACCTGTCAGGCTGTCAGAATGAAAGGGCAAGAGTCATGCACAGGGAGAGAGAATAAGAAGCATGAGTGCATAATTTCTTCCTACTGCTAAGATGCTCGAGGGGATAGCAAGAATTGCAGCATGCTTCCAGTACAGACTGCTGAGTAACTTGTGTAGCCAGGTACTCCATATCATTTCAAGCACTATTTTACTAAATTTCAGATTAAGACTCTCTTTACATTCTATTAGCCAAGATATAATTCCCTTTTGTTCTCTTCAGCAAATTACTAGTTCCCAGTACCAACATACTACAGTTTTTGAATTTATTTATGCTTCTAAGAACACCTCTCCTGCTTCCTAGCACATGCTGTGTATGCTACTGACGCCCTTGAAAAGACTCTTGTCCTTTACATCCTGCTTCCAGTTACCAATTGTGTTCAGGGTCTTCCCTCTTTTTCGGACCACTAAATCACTACTTGCACTCACAACTATGCAGCAACTACTAGAAACGGCATAGAAAACTTGCTCACCTTGCCAATAAAAATGCTGGTCCAAGTTTGACTCCTTTTGTAGCAGTAAATTTGAACTTGTTGAAGATTAGCCACTTTGATAGAATAGGAATCCCTTGTTCAATTTGCATACTAAACTGGATATAAGAAAACTAGTAGTTAGTGAAAAGCAACATGGCTGGCACTAAAGGTGTATGTGTCAAGACAGAGATTAGAATGGATAGAACTACAACTCAGCCTGAACGAATATGAATGCACAATTTATATATTAGCAAGAAGGTTTACCCGAGAAAAACTGTGATCATTTGCCTTTGCACACTGAGACTCTTGCTTCAAAACTAGCATACTGTCATGGGGACTGCCACTGTATTACAAGCATTTTACTGATTCATTAGGAAACAACATAATATAATTCACTTGAAACTGAAATAATAAAAGTGTAGACTACCTGCATGTCACTGGGAACCCATCAATGTCCCTGGTTATAGAGCGTCCATCATCATTCACTAGTTGGACATGCTGCACGGCCCAAAACAATTAATTTCTTAATAAATCAACCATATATGACAAGAAAAAAAAATACTCAGCTGAAAACAACAACATAAGCAATAACTGCTTATTAAGCATGGCCAGAACCTCAAATTTGATACTGGTGCTGCTGCTCCAGTCAGAGCTTGCAGGCTCATTTCGATCCAAACCAACTGATAAACGAGACAAATTTACATCTCCACTCCCCGAACGAGAGAAATTGTCGATTGGTGTACCATGGACCCCAATTTCAGGTGAAAAGGAATGCTGGGACAAATAATTCGTGGATCAAGAGTTAAAATAATGTTGTGAATTAGTGGGGAGAAAAAACAAACAAACCTTTTCCCTTACAATCCCAATTGGCTGTTTTCTTTGAAAATCCTAAATTTTGAGATTTTCCATACCAAAAACAAAATAAATCGAATTAAACAGTTTCTTCATTAAAACCCAGTTCCTTAATTTTCCGTCTACAAAACACAATAATAGCACCAAAGAGTAGTCATAGCTTATAGCAACTGACCTGAATAACAAAACATTTTTGACAAAGCCACTCAGGTCTTGGCCTTCTATAAGTTATTGAGACATTTGAATCAGAGAGCCCCTTATCCCATGATACATCAAGCTTCTCACTTCCACCAAATAAATTCGGGTGTTTGATGCAAAGACTGCAAAACGCTAATTGAATTAATTGCCAAACAACTACCGACACTATTTTTTGCAAGCAGGAAAGAATGTAAATTTTGTTTTGCATTTCTCTGGTCTACAAAACATAGTTAAAGAACAAAACCCAGCTTTTTCTTGAATTCAATTACATAGAAGGATTCAAAAACTTAACAATATTTCCTTTTCTTTCCCACCATTTTCTCAGTAACCAAACAAAGAAAATTCATACTAGAAGCAAAAAAAAAACCCATAGAAAAAAACTTGGTAACCAATAAACGAAATGGCAAAGGTTATAAAGGAAAAGACCCACCTCCCAATTATCAGAGAAAGAGGACTTCCAGTGTTCCTGCAGTTTTACATGAAAGAGAGTCAGTGAATGAGTGAGAGAGAGATGTGGCAGTTACTCGTAATTAATATCCAAAGAAATGGATAATTCAAAGAAAAGAACCTTAGAGAAGGAAGCATCAAAGAAGCACATAGCTTGTGAGTAAAATCAACATTCACATCAATCTTGGCTGTAACATATCAAAATCCACAATCAACAACAACAAAATAAAATTCCCAGAAAAAGAAAAAGAAAATCAAGAACCGACTTTCAATACTGACCTTTGCCAGCATGGATGCTCTTTTGAGCTCCCATGGGTATTATTATTATCTACTAGTGCATCAAAACGTTAACAACGGTGATGGTGAGCAATGCTGCCTGCAAAAGGTAAAGAAAGGAATATAACGCAAAGAAGAGGAGAGTGAGAGAGAAGACAAAGATTTTTGCATGAATCAAACTGTTAGAAAGAAAGAATGTTTAAGTCCCAAGGCTGTCATCTGATTTTGCTCGCTTTGGGGTTTCACTTTTGCACGTGCTCCTCGTCAATGACAGAATGGAATCTTCCCCTGTGATTTAATTATAACTTAATCCTGTTTTATGAAGCTAATTAATTAATCTCTGTAGTCTTATGGGTATTTGAACTGTTTTTCCGTTAAATTTTTTTTTTCTTTATATTAATATTTTTAAATTATTTTGATATACAAATATTAAACAAAAAATTAAAAAAAAAAAAAAAGAAGCAATTTGAGAAGCAATGTTTACCTCATTTCAAAACATCCTCGTAACAAAATTTAAATAATTTTTAAAACAGTATTTTGGATCTTCACTTTATTTTTATTATTATTATTATGCCTGATCCGGAACCAGCTCTAGCTACTGTTCCATCTCCTGCACCGTTCTGTGCCTTTTTGAATGAAACGCCTAGCTTTGATGCTTTCTTCTTACCCACGCGAGATTGCATGCCTTGATTTCTAATTGAATTTTTTCATCCGTCATAATTCATTTTTTACCATCAATTTTTTTTCATGTGTTTCCAAAAATATTTTTCTTAAAATATTTTTTTTTCAATAAAGCTCAATCAATTTTTTTTATTTTTCATTTGTTTTTTTGTTTTGTGTGATAAGATAGGTAAATAAAAATAAAAATAATAAAGAAGAAAAATATAAAAGAATTTAGGGAATGAAATAAGAAGCAAGAAAGAAAAACGGATTAAAAAATATAATAAGAAGATTGTGCAAAAGAGAAAAATAAAAATAAATAGGAGAACCAAACAAAATTGAAAATTCATAGGGAGGAGATCTTACACATTAGAAAAATAAAATTTAATTAATTAGGAAGCAACAAAAATTTTCTAACATTACTTTTTTCAATTTAGTTTTTCATATTATGTAGAGGATCCTAGACAATATAAAAAAAGAGGGACACATGTAATTGGAAAGAGAAACTCTTGCGTGGAGGAAACTTGTCCAAGCAAAAAAAAAAAAAACCTAATAGATAAAGAAAACAAAGGAAGTATCAAGAAGGAGACAAAACCCTAGTCACCAAAATCTTCAAGTTGTTGATCTCCACCTTTGCTCAAACATCAAACACACCCACAACATCATATATCATCTCTAGTTAGATGCTCACTACATCAGCCCTAAAACTTACTGAAATGGATTGAATTGACAACCTCTTCATCTATAAAATTCTGCAACATAGTGTTGAAAGAGAAGAAAACAATAATAGAAACTTCTTTGTCATCGATCTTTCTTTGTCGAAGGAGGTGGGCTACATCACCTGTGTAGTGTGGAAAGAGAAAAGGTGAAGCGACTAACTCGCACGTCCACGCGCCTCCTCGACTCGTCTAAGTGTGCAACAACGCTCCACAGTCCAGCTTGTTTGTTCAAGCATGTAGCCTATGTGTCGCCATTATTTCATTCTATTTTAGCAGCTCCGATCCAGTTTCAGCCAACTCTAACGATTTATAAAGGTCAATTTTAAACCTTAATATGTGATTTACTAGTCTTGAGAATAATTTGTAACATATTTATTAATTTTTTATTCACAAATGTATATTTGTTTGTATGTCGTTAATTTAAAATGGGGTGTATGATGTTTGCATTAGGTTATACTTGTTTGAATTAATTAGGTTGCATTGAATTATTTGTAATGTGCATTCCATTTTTCTTTTACATATGGATGTTCATGGGATTTTTATGAGACTTTGCATTTTAATAGGTTTTCTTCATATAATGTCTATCGATCTTTGTGAACTTGAGGATGGTATAATCCTTAAATGAGTTTTGTCCTTGAGAATTGAATTTTGACGAGTGTGATTTTGTTTTTGCTAAAAGATGTGTCAATAAAATTTTGTTTTTATTAAAGAATCAACTTGTGAGTGGTATAATTCTTAAAAGGGTTTTTTCCATGAGAAATTGAGTTTTGTCGTCTAAAAAACATAATCTTATTTTCTCCGAAAACAAATATGCAAATAAAAATTGTATTTCGCCAAAGAGTCAACATGTGAGTAGTAAGATCTTTAAAAGAGTCAACTTAACCAATAAGAACATGTCTTGAAGAACCAAAGCTATACGTCATGATCACCTCAACCCCATGCCTATAAAGAGACATAAACGAGTAGTATAAAGACACAACAAAGTTGATCAATCATTCAAAGAGTTAGCAAATTCAATTAAGAACTTAGTATGAAAATCACTTAACCACACAAAAGATAGCAAGAATGCCTTTTTTTTGTTAAAAATAGTCTAACTTCAAAAGTCTCTACAAAGGAGTATTTATACTATAAAGAATTTCAAGTCTAATAGGATATCTCTAATGGATATGGATAAACCTAGTAAACAACAACAACAACAACAATAATAATACAATAAACCCAAATTTAAATAAAAGCCCTAATATGTCTAAAAAACCTAATAATAACTAAAAGATAAATATAACAATAACCCAACTAATTTAAATAAGACTAAAGTTGTTTTCTTAATTTGTTGGCAAAATCTTTCCAATTCAACTTGAATCGCATTAAAATGGAAAGATATGGATGTCTTTTTTTCAAATTTAAATGAAGGCCCTAATGCATTTTTTTTCTCTCTCATTTTAATGAATTAGAAGGCGTTCCATATGTAAATAGAAAGATATGGATGTCTTCTTTCCAATTCAACTTGAATCGCATTAAAGTTCGTTTTGTAGCTCCAATTATGACCAAAATATTAACAAAAGATCAAAATTGACAAATTTGAATCTTTTTATTACATTCTTTTTGTAATGTTTGAATGCCCATTAACAAACTCTTCTTGAACATGAATTAAATTAATCAAGGCTTGTTCTTTATTATTTAGTATCTTCTTGAAGTCTACCTTAACTCATGTGGTTTGAAGAAGTTCATTGAATGTCTCTTTAAACCTCTTAGCCTTAAGTCTTGTCACTAGAGCAATTAGAATCTTTAACGAATCTCTTGGTGTTGCTTGGATCACATTAAATTGAAACTTTATTCTTTTAAAAAAAGAAAAATATGTGAGATTTTATCAAAGAATTGACCTGGAGATGGTAAAATCTCTAGAAGGATTTTGTGCTTGTAAAGTCAGGACATCACCTTCTTTTTAAAAAATAAAACACAATTTGTGTAATCAAAGGAAATGGATCAAAGCTTAATTTATCATTTACTATTTTTTAAAAAAAATTCCCATGCCCACATCCTAAAAAGTGAGGAATAAATCTATTTCTAAGTTTGGATCCTGAATCATTGTTTTGGGTTTTAAAAACCATTTGTCATCAATAAGTAAACTTAGTTAAGTCTCTGATCTGGGTTGTGGGTTTAATAGGTTAACCAGCTTGGGTTGACTTGTGCTGAATTGAGATGTTATGTCTCAGTATTTAAGAAAAAAGATGGCGTCTTGAAATTTGTTTTTTTTATCAAATTTAGTTTTGCTTGGTCGTCCGGCTCATCTTTGGACCCATTAAGTTAACCAGGTTGCATCGGGCCAATCTTTACATGATCTAATTTGAAACCTAGGCCACACAAGTAGCCGAGTCAAAGGATTTCCATATTGACCTTTTTGTTAAGATTGACACTGCCAAAGAGTTTCATGTGGCTGCGAGCATTGTTTTATTTTTATGTTTTTTAGTACACTCACGTTTAAATTATAAAAATGCTTTTTTATATAATTCAGACATGCTTTTAGGATAATAATTAGATGATGTCTAAAAAATTATATTCTAGTAAAGAAAATTGAAAAACAATTGAGCTCATTAATTAGACAAAAGGGTTCTAATTAGAGAGACATTTTTTTATCATATTTTAAATCATCCAAATTTATTTAGGCATGTGTTGTGATTGCTTTTGATTTTTAATAAATAAATGACATTGCGTAAAATGTTATGCATTTAATTCTTGATCTATTTTATTAAATATATGCATCGGATTTTTAGTTCATTATCAAGTTTTGTCTTGCAACTAGAAAACATGTTACCAACACCTACACATTTTTTTTTTATGTTTAAACTTTTTTTTACTTTATCCACAACAAAGTATAGGCCAATTATCTAGTTGAAGCTATAATCATATGATATATTTCTTTTTTTTTATAAACTTTTTTGTTGGATCTTCCTCTCTTGTTCATTTCATCATTGATGAGGTTACTTAAATCTTTATAATATTGCGCTTTCTTCCCCCCAAAGTTGTGATGTATTGGAAGGTGTAGGGGTCAAGTTTAGGAAATTGAATAATCTATAAAATAAAATGTTTTTAGGAGATCATCAGATGTTTAAGTTAGCACTGATGGTGGAGGGTGAGAGCCTTAGGAAGGTGTGTTATGTAGGTGTGTCCATGCAAGGATATGATGGTCAATATATTTTTCACCTACAGTTTTGGGCTATTTTGAGACAAAGATCAAGCATGATAATGAGCCGTTACAAAGGTTTATCTCATTTTTTGTTTTATAAGTTGTATACTGTTAATGGCAATAACAAGATTAATTTGTGAGGGACACGTGATCAAGAGGTGTATCGTCATTTAGGTTGAGTTTGGCCAGTGTTTCAAGACATAAAAGACACATACAAAAGAGATAAAAATATGTTTGATTGAAAAGAAAAAGACAAGGATATAAAATAAATTTATCTTTGAGACATTTTTAGAGTAGATTTTTCTTACTTTCAAAATATGAAGTATAAAAAGACATGTCTCATCTATCTCCATTGTCTCCATATCTTATATCTTGAGATAGTAGCCTAACGCTACCTATACATATATGGTTTATCATTGTGGTTGATTATGAGCAGACTATGTTAGACTAATGAATATTGTATTATGGTGTAACAATCTTGTTTGGGTGTATTAGTTATATCTAGGATTCGATCTGCATGGGACCTTAATATACCTCTTATATAGGGGTGTTGTTGTGTTAAGCCACATGGACTCCTCAAGTCTAATTTGATGGTTGATGTTGGATTTTTTAAGCTATTAGCGATCCTAAAAACCTAAATCGATGACCCCTATTCTAGGAAAGCATTAGACTATATGAAATCTAAATGACTGTGAGCTGTATCCAAGGCTTGAGTGCTTGGATGAGTTTTATGATCCATCATGAATTTACGCTCGTGTATCATGCAAGTTTTTTTCAAGCACTAGAACGTCGACCATGTGGTCAAAGCCCATCAATTTTCATGCATGAAAGTTTTATTTATCAACCCAAACTAGAAAAACTAAAGACAATTTAATTTATTAAAAAATAATTTACTAAAATAATTAATAGTAAAATGATGATGATAATAATAATGATTATTAATATTAAAAGAAAATTGAAGAAAATTAAAACCACGACAGAAGGTTTGAATGGTGATTGAGATAAACCAAAACTTTTTTATGAAACTGAGATAACATAAAAAATTAAAATTTACCCTAATTAAATATATAGTTTCAAATCCATAATGACTAATTGATTAATTTCATTAATCTACTTATACTAAGTTATAATCAACTAAGAAATAAAAAAACAAGGGAATAAGATTCTAAATACTCAATATAGTAAGTTAGACTTTTATTATTCTAGGATTATTCATCCCCTTACATTGAATTGTTCAAGTCAATGTTTAAAAGAGTTTTTTTGCTTCAATCCATTAAGTTTTCCATGATTTACACTTCGGTCATTGTGTTTTATTTATTTTATTTTTTGGTTCTAAAAAATTATGTTGTTATAGTTGTCGCACGTGTGCAGCGTTGTGATGATCATCCTTCTAAAGTGGGATATTTGTGGTGATGGGTGTAAAAAACAAAAAATCTCATTTCTTATAAAAAAAAATGGATTAGAGTCGTCACCTAGTATTTTGGTCATTATAAACCTTAATTGGTCTCAGAGTCTGAATAAAGGGATGATTGTGTATAGGGATGACATACCACCCCTAGTACACTTTACCTATGGTAAACTACATTGTTTATTTGTATGATATAAATTAAGGTATTGTTGTGTTTCCTAATCGTTGGTCTGTCTAAAGTTTAAGAAAAGTCTTTCTCAATAAGAAGGTCCTTATCTTATTAGGGTAAAACCTAACTATTCTAATGTCAAAACATATATATTTTGTTTTTGTATTTTTTTAATATCAAGAATACGTCTTATGTATAAGTTCATAATCGTTGATATAAAGATAACAAAATAATCGTTTTGGTATTTTTAAAATGTAGACCAAGTTCTCATGGATTTTATAAATTAGTTATTAAATCCAAAAATACATACAAAGATATCAACAAAAAATTATTTTTTTTTAATTTTTAAATATGCTAAATCATGCCTTGTATTTTTTTTTTATTATGTATGCAAATTTGATTTTTTTTTTAGAGACTTGGTCATATGCACACAAATAAAAATATATTTTTTGTATTTTCTTTGAATAAGAGAATTTTGATTTTTTGTAATTTTCTAAAAATTTTGAAGAAAAGAAGATATATTTAATACTAGATTAGCATCTTATAGTATATGTTTATAGCCTAAATATTAAATAAAATTGTTGGAAAACATGTGAGGGACCTAAAAATAATTTTAAAATAGTCCTTGAATTTTTTCAGAATTTTTTGAAAATTATTTGGGGTCTGTTTGGAAAAAACAAAAAAAATAAAAAAATAAACATTGATAGAAAATCAGTAGAGTGTATTTGTCAAACACACCCTTACCCAAAAATCATAGGCTTAAAAAATACCTTAAGGCCATTTTTGACTAACACGTCTTATGAACAAAAAATATGTTTTTCCTTTGCTAAAATTTCATCCAACCAAACATGAGCTTATGTTGATTGGCTCAGTCCAGCCACATGGGCTAAACTTCCTGCCCCAAAGCCTAGGCCAAAAAACAGAACCCAAAATCAGAAAAGAAAGAACAAAGATCGATAAAAGAAAAAAGTCTTGAATCTCGTTGAACAACACAAAAAACTCCAGAAACTAAAGTGCAATTACAATCCATATTACATTAAACAAAAGGCATATAAAGATGTAATATAAGAAACTAAGACAAAATAATGCATCAAGCAACGACAATGAGCTCTAATATAGACAAATCGACCCTAACAATAAAGAAACTGATGCAACCATATTATTCGATAGTTTCACCCACATTTAACTAGTGTTTTGCCTATGTTTTATATATAAAATGCCTTGATATTCTTTGTTTTATATTTTGAAGGCACTTTTGGATGAAAGATGCAAAAAGGAGTAAATTGGAGATAATTGGCAGATTTGACCTTCAGTCGATGTTTTGTGCAGAGCGTGAGCTCTAGAGGTTGAAATGAAGT
>Ga0307511_10004131_pt1 | contig 14832 bp, 18 predicted proteins | sample 13_EM_MG_FD_200266 | JGI IMG/M metagenome (GOLD analysis project Ga0307511, IMG submission 200266) | Populus trichocarpa ectomycorrhiza microbial communities from riparian zone in the Pacific Northwest, United States - 13_EM | ecosystem: Host-associated > Plants > Roots > Unclassified | place... | reverse complement strand
TCGCTGTAGATGCTCTGGGCGATCGGCTGCGGCAGGCGCAGGGTGTGGAACCAGCCGCGTACGGCGGCGATGTCTTGTACGTCCATCGGGACCGAGGGGTCGAGTTGCAGGTGGTAGCCGGCGGGGTGGGAGAGAACTGAAAGGCCTATCGCGAAGAATTACGCGATAGGGCCCCTTTGATTGCGCCGCCTTCTATTACGTTTTCTATTTCAGCAATTCTTCCGAAACGCTCCCGGTATCGTAGAACTCCTTGAACATGCGAAGGATCAAGGCAAAGTCCTGGATGACATTGCAATCGTAGTAGGACTCTCTCCGGACATCGACCAAGTCAGTGCCTTTGCTCTTGTCGTCATAGGCGCGTGACTGCGAATGACCGTCAGCCATGCGGTAAAGGAGCGTGGGATAGTATTTTCCTTCCTCCCCTGTAACGTCCAACATGTACGCACCTTCGCCCGGCTTGTCGGAAATATCCAGTCGCACACCTCCCGACCGGAATTCGAGCTGGTTAAGAAAGTGCTCCACCAGCGGCCAGCGCGGATCTCGCTGATAGCCGCCATCTTGGATCGAATCTTCCAGGTCGTCAAAGTCCCAAGTGATGGTCATTGTGCTCATTGTTTTACCTCCTGCAATTCTGTCATGCCCGGTTTCCAGATAAAGGTCTTTCCCGATTGCTTCTCAAATATTGTCAGCGAAGCAAACCCTGCTTTCTCGGCTGCAGCCGGAATATCGGTGTGGCAATTCGTGCAAATTCTTTCTCCGTTCACCACCATCTTCGCATGCTGCCCGTTCCCCGTCCCTGCTTCGATGACTTGTTGAATGCCGTGAATCTCAGCATGTGCATCGTACTTGTCCCCGTTGGGAAGCCCGCGTTGACGCTGCTCAGAAGACAATCCGGCCAGCTTCTCGTTCACCCTGTCGGCAATTGCGGTTGGACCGGACCTGCGCTCGACCCGCGCTCTCTGATTAACGCCGAAGTAGCTCTTTTCGCCGACATCCAGTTTGGCGCTGACGTCGAGTTCTTTCGGGATCACATAGTCCTTCCAATGCTTGTCGGTGGGCAACGTGTCTCGATGTTTCTCAAGAATCCGGCCCTCCTTTTCCTCCTGGCTTTTTTGGAATTCTTCAGTCCTCCGGGCTTTTAAAATATTCCGAGTCGGCTTCACGCCAGATTGAGGAGATACCGATTCCGGGTTCGGCACCGCGTCGATTTCGGTCCTTCCTTTGGGGCGTTGCCATCGCCTCCGCCGATCGCCTGCATTTTTACCGATGCTGAATCTTCAAGGTCCGGTTGACCCGCATTTGGCCTACTTGGCTTAACGTCACCGCTTTTTGGGCCGCCACTCATTGTCAAGACAGGGGCGTTGGCTTGCGACGCCCCTGCTTCAGCAGATTGCGAGCCGACGTATCTCGTCGTTCCGGCGCCAGCGGATTCATGCGGGCCTTTCAAGTGAGAGTACGTGTAGGTCGAGGAGCTGGCCGTCTTGCAGGTGCGCGCGGCGCACCGTGGCCTCGTGGGTGAAGCCCAGGCGCACGACGATGCGCGCGATGCTGGCGTGCTGGGTCCAGATCAGCACGCGCTCGATGCCGCGCCCCCAGGCAATCTCCAGCGCGCCAGGCAACAGGGAACGCAGGCGCACCGGGTTGCCCATGATGTGCGGCTCGAGCACGCGCGGGTTGCGCAGCACGCAGCGGAACGCCAGGCCCGCCTCCATGTCGCCGACCAGCCATTGCTCGCCGCTGGCGATCCGCGCATGGACGTAGCCGATGGCGTCGATGCGCGTGTAGTCGTGGCGGATGTCTTCGGGCACCAGGTGGCGCCAGAGGAACTGCTGCACCTGGGCGTCGCGGATGTTCAGGTGTTGCATCTATCGTCCGTTCCCAAAAACATGGCGGGCTTGCCGGCGGCATGTGCTTGTGGTCCATGTCGGATTGCGCATCAGTCCTCCCCGAAAATCGCGTAGTCGGAAATCGCGTACTGCGCGCGCGGGCCGCTGGGGGTGCGGCGGATCAGCGCCTTTCCTTCACCGGCGCCGAGCATCAGGTACTGGTCGGCATCGGCCACGTGCGAATGCGCGTTCTTGTCCGGCACATCGCGGTAGCGCGCATCGCCGGCCACGGCCACGCGCTTGTAGTGGTAAGCGCCCGCGTAGGCCTTGCGCAACATGCGGCAGCGCGGATGCACCAGCAGGCCCGGCTCGCCGTCGACCATGCGGCGCATCGCGGCCGAAACCGACTCGATGCGCAGGGTCGGCTCGTTGCTGGAAGCGGCGCGCGCCTCGATGCCGGCGGCGTGCAGCAGGTCGTAGGTGGTGCGCTCGTCGTCGTTGCGGATGTCGCCGGCGGGGTCGCCGGTGATCGCGCGGATGTGCAGGCCGCCATAGTGCTGCGCGATATGGCCGCGCAGGAGTTCGGCGAAGCGCACGATGCCCATGTTCTCGGTGACCAGCTCCGAGTGCTTGCGCCACTGGCCGTTGGTCATCTGCTGCGCGAACACGGCGGCGGGCGTGAGGCCGAAGTCCAGGCCGATGTCGATCGGCAGACGCGGGTTGATCTCGAACTCGCGGCAGTGCACGTTGTCGCGATAGTCCGGATACACCGGGCGGCCGTCGAGCACGTAGCCGTAGTCGCCGTTGACGTAGACCTTGACCCACTCGGCGCCCTTGTTGGCCTGCGCCTTCAGGTAGTAGCCGGGCGGCAGGTTGGCGATGTTCTCGGCCTGCGGCGATTGCCCGCCGGGCTGGGCGAACCATTCGGAGAGCAGCTGGTCGCTTCGCAGCGCGCCGATGCGGCGCAGCTCGGCCTGCAGCTGCGCGTTGCGCTCGGCTTCTTCCGTATCACCGGCCTTGCCGCTGGCGTCCTCGGCCATGCGGTACCACCAGTGGTCGGTATCCGGCGGGTTGGTGTCCATGATGATCTGCGGGTCGGTGCAGCCGCCCTCTTCCATGCGCGGAAAGCGGCCTACGCGGCCGGTGAGCCCGTCGAGGATGGCGCGCGGCACTTCGCGCGCCTCGTTGATCCACGCATCCGACAGTTCCATCGAGAGCAGCTTGCGCACGTCCTCGGGCCGGTCGAGCGCGATGAAGATCACCTCCCAGTCGATCCGCGTGGCGTTGTCGACGATGTGGTGCGAAGGCGGGTTGGTCTCGCGCCAGCGGCCGATGCTTGGGGAGAACCACTGCTGCCAGGTCTTGATGGTGGTGGTTTTCAGCTCGGGATAGGTATTGCGGATCACCGCGCTGCGCCGGCGCACCCAGCCGTCGAGCAGGCGCTTTTGCTTCATGGTGTTGCGCAACAGCTTGATCGCGCAGGCGGTGGACTTGCCCGAGCCGATCGGCCCGCGAATCGCGGCGACAAAGGCATCGCTGTCCAGGAACGCGGCGGCGATGGGGCCGGGCGGCGCGTAGCGCGACAGGGGGCCGCCGATGAACACGCTCTCGGGCTCATCGGCGCCGCGCTCGGTGGAGGCGCGCAGCAGCAGCTCGCCGCCCACGGCGGATGCACTCGCGTTCGCGCCCGATGCGCCGGCGCCCTGAGTCGACGCACCCGCGCCCGCCCTGGCGGCGCCGCCTGCGCTGCCTGCGCGGCTTGAGGCGCCCTTGCGCGCGGCAGTGCCACGCGTGGCGCGGCCCGCGCTCTGGTTCACCATCGTCCGGGTTGCCATCGCCGCGCCTTCAGTGCTTCACGCCGCGCGCACGCCGGCTGCTGCCGCCGCGCGCCGGTCCGTCGCGGTCGTCGCCGTGATTGCCCGCGATCATCCGGCTCGCCGTCTCGTTCGCGGCTTTCAGGCTCATCTTCCCCGCGCGGTAGGCGAAGAAGGTCGCGGCATCCTGGATCGCCGTGAGAAAGCCGCCGAAATCATCGAACCAGCCGTCGTAGGTCAGGCCGCCCACTTCCATGTGCAGCTTCCAGGCGCGCGCATGCAGGCCGGAGCGGGTGATGCTGATGTCGTTGATGTGCATCCGCGTGTCCTTGGAGCTAAAAAATAAATCGGGGAAGCGCCGGACAAGTTCCGAAAACAGGAAGATGCGCGGCGCGCCTCCATCTGATCTCGGGGGTTGTTAAGGGGGCGTAGCCCACTTAATCCGTACTCCCATCGGGAGCAAACCCGCAACGCGCCCGTTAAGCCCTGGCGGACTCCCCGTTGACCGGCACACTCGGCTCCTTCGGTGAGGTTGGCGTGGCCTTCAGGTGCGGTTGGCGCGTTGCGTTTTTGCTGGTTCCAAAGATACGGAGGCGGTCCCGCTATGTGTAGTTGAAATGCAGCGCCTGAATATCCGGCGGTTCAGAGGAGAAACCGGGTGAAACGCGGGCGCGCGGGTGGCAGGGGGTCGGGCACGATTTCGTTCGGGGCTGTGGATTCGCCGGTTTCAGCGCGGCCTCAAGGCAATCGGGGAAAGTGCGATGAAAGAACAGGTCTGATACGCGCATCCCGCGCGTGCCCTTCACGTACAATCCGCGCAACCCCTCCCACAGAGGCACAGGCGCGCATTGCCGCGCGCCCCACCCATGAGCGCAGCCCGCCGCCCCCCGCCGCCCGACGGCACCATCATCTACATCAGCCCGCCCGGCCCGCTGGTCTACCTGTCGTTCATGGTCGGCGCGCTGCTGCTGGTGGTGGCGGTGCTGTTCGAGGTGATCACCGGCATGACCGCCTCGGGCGACACGGCGATCTGGGACGCGGCGCTGCTGGCCGCCGCCTTCGTGGGCGGCTACTGGTGGTGCTTCAAGCGCGCCATGCTGCCGCGCGTGCGCCTGGCGCTATCGGCCGAGGGCATGGTGCACCTGGGCCTGCTGCGCATGACCGGGGTGCGCTGGGACCGCCTGGCCGGCTACGGCGTGATCAGGCAATCGGGCGCGCTGGACGTGCTCGAACTGCGCTTCAAGCCCGGCGAGCCGAGCGCGCCCGCGCAACTACGCATCGCGGTGACCCACCTCACGCCGCCGCCCGCCGACCTGCTGGCGCGCATCGAAGCGGCCACCGGGCTGGCGCCGGATGCACCGGCGCTGCTAAAGGACCGATGAAGGACCGCTTGAAGGCTGCTTGCCTGCTTGAGGGCCGCTGAACCCGGGGCCCTGGCGTCTCAATCGTGGAAGCTGACTTGCGCCTGGGTGATCCGCGCCTGGCTGCCCGTCTCGCCGCGCGCGCTCACCGTGCAAACAAAGCGCTCGATGCCGATGGCGGGAAACTCGACCATCAGCACCGTTTCGCCGTAGCTTTGCGCCTCGCGCACCGCGTAGCCGCCCTCGCGCAGCGCGGCGCGAAACACCGGTAGTTGTCCTGCTTGCAGCGCCTGCGCGCAAACCCGCTCGGCCAGAATCCGCGCGCGATGATGCTTGATGCCGAGCACGCCCAGGAAGCCGAGCAGCATCACCCCGACGATGATCAGGCGCGAGACGATGGGGTGACGGCGCAGGAGGCTAGGCATGGCGAATGTCGCTTGGGAAATGATGGCGCGGCCCCGATTTTACGGGGAACCGTAAGCCCTGATGCGATCCAGGTGTGTCCGGCCATTTTCCCGATCTTCCACCCCAAGCATTCCCCATCTGGTGACAAACTCTATCTCCTTGGATCCATTCCTGCCTGTCATCATTTCGAACGGCTTCACACCGGCAATATTCATTTCCCTCGTGCCCTTGAGCGCCGCATCAAGAACCAGCTGATGGCGGGAGAAGTTTCCCTGCAGTGAATCAAAGTAGCGTTCGGCGGCAGCGAGGTTGTCATCGTATTGATCAAGATGGTACTTGTTGCGCGCGAGACTCAAATAAGTATAGGGATCGAATTCAGATTCACTGGCGCGCCTGATCCACGACATGACTCGATCATTGCTTGCGGGAATTCTGGTGGCCGGTTCAGGTTCGGTGTTCGGGGTCGGAGCGCTCCCTCCAGAGCCAATCAAGGTGCCTGAACCGCGTGGCGGCGGGGCTTGCATCATGCTGAACCCTGCTGTTGCTGGCAGGGCTGGCGCTGCATGAGGCGCCCGTTCAATCTGAAAATTTCTCGCATGCCGGCTCCTATGTTTGAAATAATTTACAAACATACGCCTTCGCGTCCGCTATTTTCGGTTGAAATGAACGCAAGTCCCTGGCTTGATTTCCAGAGCGGATTGTTGCGAAAAATCACTTGCGCGCGTGGCGCGCGAATCCGCACGGATTCAGCTGAAGCGCGGAATTGACGCGCGCTGCTCGCCAAGAGCGAGTTACGCGCGATACCTTCAAGCTGATTGCGAAGCCCGGCTGATAGGAGCCCAGGCCCGCCATTTTGATTACATCACCGCCCGCCCGCTCGGCCTGGCGAGATAAAACCATTCCCCGCCGGGCAGCGCGTTCGGGTTCGGGAACACGATGTGCCCGTTGAACGGCGCGGTGATCTCGGCGCCGTCGCGGCGGTGGCCGATCAGTTGCCCGGCCTTGAGCAGGTCGAAGCTGGACCAGGGCTGCGCGAAGGTGTCGGCCTCGTCCTCGCGGTCGATTACGTCGACCAGCTTGAGCACCTGGAAGTCGGCGCCGGGCGCCTCGGCAGGCGCATCGATCAGGCCGAGCAGCGCGAGGGTCTGGCGGATCGCGCGGTAGGCGACGGCGGGCGCGGCGGGGTCGTCGTGCTGGCCGCATTCGAGGGTCACGCCGTAGCCGCCGCACTGGCGCATGTATTCGGTGGTGCCCACGCCGTAATGCACGTCGAGCAGCGGTGTAGCAAGCGGCTTGCCCGCCTGGCGGCGGCGCGACACGCCGCGCGCGTACGTTTCCATCCAGCCTTCGACGACGCGGCGCGGCCCCAGGTGGGCGACCAGGCGCGCCTCGCGCTCGCCGTGCACGAAGGGTTCGAGGTCGCCGGCGTTGTCTTCCGGGCCGATCATCGCGAAGGGCTGCCCCGCCGTATGGAAGGAGTGCAGATCGAGCAGCACGTCGTGCGCGGCGAGCAGGGGGCAGAGCACATTGGCGATGCGGTCCTCGAAGTCCTGCGGCTGGGCGACGGGGCGCAGGTTGCGGTTCAGGTTGCGGTCGCCCTGGCGCTGCTCGCGCTGGTAGGCCAGCGGGTTGACGATCGGCGCCAGGGTGAGCTGGCCGCGCGCCAGCGCAAGGCTGCCGCCGTCAAGTTCGGCGATCAGGCGCGCGATGGCGCGCGTGCCGCACACCTCGTTGCCGTGCACCGCGCCGAGCACGATCAGGCTGGGCCCCGGGGTGAGCCCCGCGTACTGGTGGATGCGCAGGGAAGAGGGCTGGGTGGCGGTATTCATGGCGGGCAATCGGTGAAAGGGTAAGGCTGGGACAACAGGCGACTATATCAATTCCCCCGGCACAACCTGATTTGCGGAAGCGCGCGGCGGCAGGCGCGGCTGCCTGCTCCTGCTTTATACCCGCTTACAGGGGCTCATACCTGCCTGCCACCCGCCTGCTCCCGTTCCCCTTTGCTTATCCCCCGCGGGGACATTGTCGGATCCGGCCGACACCACAAGCGGCGCGGCACCGCTGCCGCCCACGCCCGCCGCGGCGCAATATGGGCCACCTTCCATTCCAGGCCCATCATGACCATCTTCATTATTCTGCTCCCTTTCCTGCGCCGGCGCGGGTGGCTGTGATGGCCGCCGCCCGGCAGGCGTGAACCGGCACGCCGGCCGCGTGTCCAGGCAAGGAACCCGGACGCCCCCCTGCGCGTCCAACCTGCGTGATGAACAGCCGAGAAGGTGACCCCATGGCCGCGACCCGCAAGAGCAAACCCAAGAGCAACCAGAAGCCCGCCCGCAAGGCCGCGGCCGGCGCGAACCGGCGTGGCGATGCACGGCCCGCCGTCAAGGGGGAGCGCGGGGCGAAGGAGCAGCGCGGAGCGCAAAGCCGGTCCGCCACCCAAGCCGCGCCGCGGGCGCGCGGCAACGACAGGCACGGTGATGCGCGGCGCGATGATGCACGGCCCGATGTACGGCCCGATGTACAGCCCGACGTACAGCCCGACGTACAGCCCAATGCACCGCCCAATGCACCGCCCGGCGACGCGCAGCCCCGCGATGCACGGCAACCCGCCGCGCGGCGCGACGCCGCCAGGCGGGCCCGGCCCGCGCAGCCGCCGCGCTCCGACGCCCTGCGCGAAGACCTCGACCCCGAGGCCACCCCGCCTGGCTCGGCCGATGCGCCGAACCTGATGTTCAGCACCCCGCGCGCTCCGCTCGACAGCGACCCGGACCAGCGCCACGCCCCCGCGCCCGGCGCCGCCGGCAACGCCACCCTCACCTCGCACCTGAACGACCCGGCCATGCGCCGCCGCCCCGCCGCCCCGGCGGACGGCGCGCCGCCGGTGTCGCGGTCCGACATCAGCCCCCTGGCGCGCGACGCGGCCACGCCCGCCGACGAACACGCGCGCCTGCAGCAGGAAGCCGCCGCCGCCGATGCGCGCGCGCGGCACGGCGGCATGGCGCCGCGCGGCGACGTGGAGAAATGGCACCAGGCCGAGGAAAACCGGCAGAGCGACCTGCCGGGCTCGCCAAGGAAAGACTTGCCCGGCTAAGGGGCGCGCGGCGGCTTATATCGTTGCGAAGGCCGCGCAGAGACCCGTGTCGTTGCGAAGGCAACGCGGCCCGTATCGTTGCTGAAGCAGCGCGACGCAGCCCGCATCGTTGCGGAAGCAGTGCAGCTTATATCGTTGCGAAGACTGCGCGGCGGTCCTCATCGTTGCGGAAGCAGCGCAGCCGTATCGTTCCGAAGGCCGCGTGGCCCATGACGTTCCAGAAGCGGCGCGGCGGCAGGCCTGGTCCCGGTGGCGGCGCGCCACCCGCGAAGCCCCGGGAGCGGCGCCCGACACTCACCCTGGCGCCGCCCCCTTTCGCTTCACCTCCCGCGATGCTGCTCAAGAGCCAAGGGTGGCCCTTGCCCGCGGATCGTCCTGATGTTCGCCCGGATCCTGCCAGCCTGCCCGTGCGTATCGCGATCAGCTTCTTGCCGTGTTGCGCGGCGTGCCGCGTTGGCGGCGGCCCCAATCCGGAAAGCGTAGAACATCCGTCCGGACAACACAAGCTGACCCCGTTGTGCATTGCGACAGCCGCGCCGGATGGGCGCGGCATGGCGCACGGCACGGAGGTCACAACTGCCGTGCACAGCTCGCGCGGCGTGGGGTCACGACTGCCCCGCGCTGCTCGCGCGGCACGGGGTCACGACTGCCGCGCACCACTCGCGCGGCATGGACTCGGCAACTTTCGCGCCATGCCGCCCGCCCGCCGGCCGCGATGGATTAACATCACGCCAACTCCTTCAATCCGCCCCGCCATGATCAAAGCCCACTTCGACACCCTGGCCGGCTACAACGCCTGGGCCAACACGCGGCTCTACGAGGCCGCCGCCGGGCTGCCGGACGCCGACTACCGCCGCGATGGCGGCGCCTTCTTCGGCTCGGTGCACCGCACCCTCAACCACCTGCTCGGCACCGACCGCGTCTGGTTCTCGCGCTGCGCCGGGATGGACGCGGTACGCGGCCCGGTGCCGACGCGGCTCGATGCCGTGCTGTTCGAGGACTTCGCGCAACTGCGCGCGGCCCGCGTAGCCGAAGACGCCGCCATCCTCGCCCACGTGCGCGGCCTGCCGGAACAAGCCTACGCCGGCTTGATCCACTACCGCCGCGTCTCCACGCCCGATGAGCACACCCAGGCGCGCGCCGAGGCGATGGCGCACTGGTTCAACCACCAGACCCACCATCGCGGCCAGGCCCACGCGCTGCTCACGCAGATCGGCGGCATCGACGCGGCGCCGGAAATGGACCTGCTGTTTTATACGCGGGCGGTGGCGGCGGGGCAGGCGCAGTGAGGGCAATCAGCGCAACGAGGATGGCGTGAGCCGCAAATCGCGCAACAACAAAGCGCGGGACACGCCGCCATCTTCGGGGTCCACCGCGGGTTCCACCTCCCTGCGCCGCAAGCTCCTCATCGCCGTGCTGATCGCCGCCGGCCTGTTCGCGGCCTGGCTGGTGTGGCCGGCCGCGATCGGCTATGTGATCCTGCCGGCGGGCGCGCACGGCACCCTGGCGATGGTCGCGGCGGTCGGGCCGCTCCTGGCCTGCGCGCTGCCGCTCGCGCTGCGGGCGCTGCGCGCGCGCAAGTGGATGCTGGCGTTCTGGGTCGTGGCGCTGGCGCCGGTAACGGTACTGCTGAACCTGATGGCGCTGTCGCTGCTGCGCCATTTCACCGGCGGGCCGCCGCTGCAGTTGCTGCCCATCCTCGTGCTGACGGCAGCGTGGCTGGCGTTCGGGCTGTTCGCGAAAGGACCGGCGCTGGTGTCCTTGCCGCCGAAGGAAGGAAACATGCCGGGCGGCGATTTGAAGGCGAAGTAGCAGGGCGCCAATCAAAGCGCCGGCGCGCGGCGGGTTTTCCTTTGATTTTCCTTTAAGCTAGGCGCACCCGTCCGACCTCAGAAGGAGCCACCATGAAGCGCCTTGCCGATTTCGCTTTCTCCTTATTCGTCCCTTCGCGCGCATATGCTGGTCCTGCGTCCCGCCGGTTTCGCGCCGGGCAGGCCACGCATGTCGCATGGCGCCTGCACACAGCGCGCGCCGCACGGCACCTCCTCGGCGCTGCCTTTCCCCTTCTCGTTGCCGCCGCATCAAGCCTGATCGCCTTCAGCAGCCCCGCCTTCGCGCAGAGCGCCAAGCCCAACGTGGTGGTGGTTGCCACCGGCGGCACCATCGCGGGCGCGGGCGCAACGAGCAGCAACAGCGCGACCTACCAGGCGGCCAAGGTGCCGGTGGAGAAGCTGATCGCGGGCGTGCCGGAGCTGGCGGAAGTGGCGAACGTGCGCGGCGAGCAGGCGTTCCAGATCGCCTCCGAGAGTTTCACCAACGAGCGCCTGGTGCAACTGGGAAAGCGCGTCGCGCAGCTCGCCCGTGACCCGGGCGTGGACGGCGTGGTGATCACCCACGGTACCGACACGCTGGAGGAGACTTCCTACTTCCTGCACCTGGTGGTGCATACCGACAAGCCGATCGTGGTGGTCGGCTCGATGCGCCCGGGCACGGCGATGTCGGCGGACGGCATGCTCAATCTCTACGACGCGGTGGTGGTGGCCGGCGCGCGCGAGTCGCGCGGCAAGGGCGTGCTGGTGGTGATGAACGACGAGATCCATTCGGGGCGCGACGTCGCCAAGCGCATCAACATCAAGACCAACGCCTTCGGCAGCCAGTGGGGCCCGCTGGGCATGGTGGTCGAGGGCAAGACCTACTGGTTCCGCCTGCCGGCCAAGACGCACACGATGCAAAGCGAGTTCGACATCGAGCGCATCACCGCATTGCCGGACGTGCAGATTCTCTACGGCTCGGGCAACCTGAACCCGGCGCTCTACGAGACGGCCGCGAAAACGGCGCGCGCGATCATCCACGCCGGCACCGGCAACGGCTCGGTGCCGGACTACCTGGTCGAGAAGCTGCGCGCCATCCGCGCCTCCGGGGTGCAGGTGATCCGCTCGGCGCGCGTCGGCGACGGTTTCGTGCTGCGCAACTCGGAGCAGCCGGACGACAAGTACGACTGGCTGGTGGCGCACGACCTGAACCCGCAGAAAGCGAAGATACTCGCGGCGGTGGCGCTCACCAAGACGAGCGATACGAAGGAACTACAGAGGATTTTTTGGCAGTACTGAGGGAGACCCTGAGGCTGCTCGCCCTGGCGGGCGGTTCCGACGAGGCTTGCCCCTTGCTCCACGAACTTGCCCGAAGGGGCTTGCCCCCTTCGAAACAGGACGCTAATAGCGCGGCATCAGCGCCACGCGCACCGCGCTGGCGATGCTCAGCAGCACGCTGAACGGGCCGGCGATGGACAGCAGCAGGCTCAGGCTGCCGGCCCAGGTGAGCGCGGTGTGGAGCAGCGGCTTGTCGCTGAAGAACAGCGCGGCGACGGCGAGGTTGATGCCGAACAGCGCCGCGCCGATGATCAGCCCGACCATGCCGATCAGCAGGCAATCGCTCACCTTGGTCGGCATCTGCGGCCGGGCCCAGAAATACGACAGGGCGCACACGCCGACACACCACAGCATGGTCCACGCAGGCAGCACGTACATCGGATCGGCCTGCAGGAAGCGCACGCCTTCGCGCGCCATCAGGGCGAGCGGCCCGGCGAGCACGGCGAAGGCCCAGAAGGTGGCAAGGGCGCGGCGCCAGGCCGGCGCCTGCTGGCGCGCCAGGCGGCGCATGCGCGCGGTGCGGGTCAAGGGAGGCGAGGGGATGGGCACGGGAAGAGCGGTGTGGCGGTGATCGGGAGGCGCGGCCCGGCGGGCAGATTGGCAGGCGGTTGACGGCAGAAGCCGGACAGCGGGCCGCGTGAGTTGGGCGTAGGCTAGCATGGCCGATGCAGCCATGACGCGGGCATGGCTGGTGGGTGGGTCGATGAGGCGCGTGACGAGGCGCTGATGGGGCATGTGGAGGAGGCATGCGGACGGCGCGCGCGGCGGAGATGCAGTCCGATACGTGAGGCTGAGGTGTGCGGCTGAGATGCGTAGTTGAGGTGCGCGGCTGAGGTGCGCGGCTGAGGTGCGCGATTGAGATGCGCGGTTGAGGTGCTCAGTGGAGGTGCGCGGCTGAAGTACACGTTGATGCGCGCGGCCGGGGCGGTTGATGACGCGAGTCGGCGAAGCGCCACGGCGCGCCAACGCAAGACGCGCGAACACCTTCGCCAGGCGTTACTGCCTCAGGGCCTGGGCACCGCGCAAGCGTCGGGACGCGCCTGCGCGGCCGGCACCGGTGCGAACTGCCAGCGGCTGGTGATCTCGAGCACGCGAAAGCGCGCGCGCAGCGGCGCGGAGAAACCTTCGTACGGCGCGGCCGCCTGCGCCAGCGCGCGCACCGCATCGTCGATGCGCGAATCGCCAGAGCCGCGGTCGATCTCGACTTTCTCGACACGCCCGTCGGCCAGCACCGAAACGGTAGCCACCGCCGAGAGCGCGCGCCCCTTCGCCTCGGCCGGATAGTTCTTGTCCGCCGCGCATTCGACGCGCGCCGAGAAGCGCCGGTAGTAGGCGGCCAGCTCGGCGTCGCGCGTGGCGGCGGTGACAAAGCCGCGCTTCGGCCCGAGCTCCTCCTTCACACGCCGCGTGATCTCGGCCTCCTGGCGCAGCAGCTCGGCGCTGGTGGCTTCCTGGGCGGCGGGCGGGGTTTGCGCCAGCGCGGGGACGCACAAGGCAGCGGCAAGGCTCAGGGCCAGGCTCATGGCCAAAGCAGGGGCGATACCTTGCTTGCGCGGGTAACGGGTGGGGTTCACGCGCTTACTATGCCACGATGCGCGGGCGGGTGCGACGGCTGGAATTCGCCAGGGGTGGTTCCGGTATGCTTGGGTGGACATGCCGTTGCCCGCATGTTGATGTCCCGGAATGCCACCTCTTTCCATTTCATTTGAAGCAATGCCAAATTCACATCTCCACGCGGACGGGACACCTTGCCCGGAAGGAACGGGCAACTTGCCGCGTGCCTTCGCCGCATGCTGCGATGCCTTCGACCAGCACACGCGCACCTGCTATGTCGATCTGCGCTATGAATGGTGGACTCGCGCGCGCGCCTGGTACATCGCGCTCGCGCCGGAAGCCGGCGGCGGCGGCATCAGGATTTCGTTCTGTCCGCACTGCGGGAGCGATCTGCGCGCCGGGGCAAGGAAGTCAAAGGTCAATTGAACAGACACGCTCACAACAAACGCATACTTAAACAAACACGCGCATGCTAGAACCTTCCATCCACTGGGTCCGTGACATCGAGCCGCACCGCCTGGCGCTGATGCCCCGGCCGCGCGGCGGCGCTGATCTGGCGGACGAGGTCGCGCTCTGGCGCAAGGCGGGCATCGATGCGGTGGTGTCGCTATTGGAGGCGAGCGAGGTGCGCGAGCTTGAGCTGCGGGAGGAAGGCGCGCTGTGTGAAGCGCAGGGGATCGCGTTCACCTCGTTTCCAATTCCGGATCGCGGGCTGCCCGCGCGGCGCAGCGAGTGCGTGGCCTTGCTCAATGGACTGCACGCACAACTCGTGCAAGGCCGGCGCGTGGCGGTGCATTGCCGCGCCGGTATCGGCCGCAGCGGGCTGATCGCGGGCGGCCTGCTGCATCTGCTTGGTGTCAAGACAAGGGAAATCTTCCCGATGCTTAGCCGGGCGCGCGGCGTGGCGGTGCCGGATACGGCGGAGCAGGCGGCGTGGGTGGAAATGCTTGCGACCAGGGCTGGTTCACACTAAATCGAAGGACGCATTTTGATGGACATCCGCGACCAAATTACTACCTTGATCAAGACGCTCTGCCTTGACGAGCAGATCGCGCTCGTTCGCCCTTACGAGTACCTGGCGATACTGGAACGGATCATCGCGGAGCGCACCCTGTTGAACAAGAATGCGGTCTCCGCGCTGTGGTGGTGGGAGTCGCTGCGCGCGCCGGTGGCGTACGCACCTTCCGAGGCGGCCGACACAGAAGCAGCCCTGCGCACGCTGGTGGCGCCGGGCACGCCGGTGTGGTTCGTGGTGGAGGCCGACCAGAAGGAGCACGGTAACTTCTGGCTCTATGAGGGGAGCATCGAGGCAGTGTGCGCGCTCTTGCCCGAGATGCCGATGTGCGAGTTTTATGTGGTGTCGCGCAAAATGGACTGGCTGATTTGCGAGAACCACCACAATATGTTGATTGTGAACGGCGACTCCATGGTCAAGCAGGCGAATTGTCTGGCCGCCTTCTCGCGACAGAAGACGGCCAGCCAGTCGTCAAAATAGGTCGGCTATTTGCAGCTCTTGCCGTCCACGCAATCATCCCCGATCACCGCGACGCCCTGGATCTCGATCTCCATGCCGGGGCGGGCGAAGTTGGAGACGGTGATCAGCGCGCTGCCGGGGAAATTGCCGGAGGGGAA
>Ga0307511_10004130_pt1 | contig 14834 bp, 11 predicted proteins | sample 13_EM_MG_FD_200266 | JGI IMG/M metagenome (GOLD analysis project Ga0307511, IMG submission 200266) | Populus trichocarpa ectomycorrhiza microbial communities from riparian zone in the Pacific Northwest, United States - 13_EM | ecosystem: Host-associated > Plants > Roots > Unclassified | place... | reverse complement strand
TTGCTGTGGGCCGTCGAGGAGTACAGTAGAAAGAAGTAAATCGGCGAGGCGCCATAACGTCCGCAAACACGCTATGCTCCTTTCTTAGCCAGGCAGTGTCTCCATTTTCTTCTCCCATTTTAGTTGGACATTTGGGAGCTGTATAGATATTGGCAGTTGTTAAAATTTTTCTGTTTGAAGAGAGAGCAACAGTAGAAGTACCTACTCTCGATTGCCTCCACTCCAATGTTACATGAGGGGCTAATGGAGAGGGGAACATGAATTTCCTCGTCCTTAGGCTCGTTAGCTTGCAATAGCGAGGATTTGCTCTCCTTGATGTTCATCGATGGCAATCTTCCTTCATTTTACACCCTTGGTCCTGAGAAATTTGATAGATACATGTTGTAACTTTATCCTCCCCTTAAAAAAACCCCAAAATAAAGAATATTCTATTAACGTATCCACCCCACCACTCCCCCTCTCTCATATACTTGTAAACAAGAGTTTACTATATCATTCTCTTGCAAGAGAAATGGGGGTGCGGGGGGCAAATAATATAAACCAGAAGGAAGTTTCTTTCTCATCCCTGGCGGCGTTTAACTTTAACTTCTGTGCTAAAATCAATTGAAAACCCCCCCCCAAAAAAAAATTTGTAAACCCATTGTCCTGAAAGTCAGCCAGCCAGGCAGGCTGTGCGCTCTTGTTTGTTGAGGTTGTTGAGACATATCTGTTTCGTATGAGGTATGAGAGAGCAGATTAGGCTGGGTGGAAGCCGGAAAAAGGGAAGACTGGGTGAAGAATGGGTGAAAACTAACTGAAGGAAAGGAGGAAGGGAGAGTGGGGGTGGGAAGACCAGTTTTCTGGTCGAGCCCCTCCATACCCAGGTTACTTTAGTAACGCATTCATGAGTGAAAATAAGATAGTGGGGATGTTATGGTTGTCATGTATTGTATGCCCAGTACAAAGCTCCGCTACAAGAAATATCTGGAGAAACCTGGGTCATAAGGCGGACCTGCCGTATTAGTAGGCGCATTGGGAGGAATCGTCACGGGAAATCTCATGGAAATTTTCTGGAAGCCGATCCCCAGCTGTAATTAGACTACTAGGGTACTGTTAAGTTGCTAGTTATGTTCCTCCGCGACGAACTCTTTTGTCACTGGAGAGCTTGAGTGCTGTGGTTTAAAATAAAAAAATTTCGCATGTCCTTCTGTAGGTAGGTGACGTCCTCCAACAATTCACCATCCTTTCCCAACCCCTCCAGACAAACTAAACTACATTTCATAGGACCCCCCGCCAGCCAATAGCCAATAGCTAATCATCAAGTCGAAGATGGCTCAAGGCTGCTATTTCTCACCTCAGTATGGATTAATCAAAAGTCCAATTACTACTTCACCGTGTGCCTATATTTTCGCAGGTGCCGCCATGCCTCTCCCCTTCTGTTGTGTTCTCCTCCTGACCATCCGTCCTAAAATACAGAAGATGTTTGTTGTTGGTGGCAAGCGTAGTGGTTGGTGGTGGTGGGGGCTTGTTTGCTCGCTGGTGCTTGTGCTGGGGCTCGTGGGGCGGGGTCGCCTGTGGGTGGATTACCGGTATGCCGTACGCCGGTAGGGAATAAATATGTATTTCTGCTCTCATGTTCCGATCGGTCGCTGTTCTCCCACCTTCCCCCAGATTGTTCCTAATACTTACACTTCTGAAGCAATCGCTATTCTGACCCTCTTGAACTATATCCGCCTCCGCGGTACCTCCCACCTTCCCCTCCTCAGCATTACATAACCTTGCCCCCCAACGCGGCGTATTACCCAGTTGGCTCCTGACGGGTAAAATCTACAATCTGCACATGCTGCAGACCGAAAAAAAAAAAGGCCGCTACCCTCTACTTATGTATCTACACGGATCTGCAGAAAGAAAAAGAAAAAGAAAATCTTCATTCATTCATTTATTCATGTGTTCAAGCCATTGTGTGCGCAGTCCGTTTCGAGCGCTGCATTTCGCCTGCACTGGTTGTCATGGCAAGGTTCGACACTTCTGGTCCACATCTTGTATATCGTAAATGAGTGGCTAACAAATATATTAGAGGTAGCATCGTAGACTTTGTGAAAGGAACGGACTCCTGTAGTTGTTACGCTCCGCTGCATAGCATAGTGTGAGGACCCTTGTTACTTCTTTCTGCGATTCCTGTGCTTGTAACTTTACCTTCAGCATCCAATCAATCCTTTCTTCTTTTGTAACCGGAATATTACTACTTCGTCGAGACTAAACTTTGTTTGACATTATCATAGGCCTTTGAATTCCTACCGCTTGACCAACCGTTTGCTGATAATCATGCGTCGGTACCGGTAATGTGAATACGAGAGGTTGTGTAACCAGACTAGGATGTATGTGCTATAATTCAGGCTAAGATTCAGATTTATCCCAGCATGTGACTGCCCAGCTACGGTAGTCTACGCTCGTTAGCTATATATGTATGTACCTGAAAGCATCCAGGATGCATAAGAGAAGATGCATGCAGCCTGCAGACCATTCTAAATATGGTGAAGATAGCTGGCAGTAGTTTATAATTATGCAGTAACTGTGGATCTAGCATTACCTATTTGGTACGATGAACAGGGGGTCCACTTCAGGGGCCATGATATACAGGGGCGGAGCTACTCAAGCTCTGAGGTACATGGAACATGGATCAGAAATCATGCATCAGTCAAGTGCCAATATATATCCCGCCTTCCCTCGGCTCCATAGGCATAGCTCCACTTAGGTGGTTTTAACTATCTAGTTTTACGATTTTACGACTTCAACGATCCCAAGCCCGCACCTTAATAACCTCTTCGGAAAACTGGTGGGTAACTAATTTTAAAGTTATGTCTCAAAAACCGACAAGGAGTCTTATTCACCGGTTTTCCCGGTACTGGCACCGTGGCCCTAAACTCATCGAGAAGCACCGTGGCCCTAAACTCGTCGAGGAGCATCGTGTCCCTAAACTCGTCAAGAAGCACAGGCTAACTTGGCACCACCCTAATTGCACGTGCTCCGACCATGCGGATACGGACATCAACCCTGATTGCAAGTGCTCCTACCATGCGGACATCAATCACACAACACTTCCCCATGCAGCTTGCCCCAGAGATCGGGTTCTCACAAATGCTGAGAGTGATCGGCGCTGTTTGGACATGGGATGCCAACAAATTGTATGGGAACTCAACAGCCGCCTCGGAACAACCTTCGAGCTACGAAATAGCTATGTTACCCTCAGCCTTCAATTTTGTATGTACCAGGATCTCGATTTTGGGACAGCTTTTGCATATTTTATGGCTGCAGGGGTCAAAGAGTGCACAAATAGTCTCTCCTGTTGCGTCAAAGCCACTCTCCAGAATCGCAAATGCAGCGGCAGGATCACCTTCGACCCATTTTTGCCGGATAATTGGGATAATTGGTGTTGGAGCCAAGAAATTCGCCCGTATCATGTTTTTGGAACCCACCCAGATTTCGAGGAATATGTGGCCACAATAACGGTAAGTTAATTTCCTATATTTATTCGCCCAGGTGTTGAGATCGTATTAGTTGTGGTGAATCACTAATCTTAAGTTTTCTTTCTCCTTCAGTGTTGTTTTTGTAGAGAAAGTACTGACAGCGATGGGTCTTTGCTCTAGTCTGGTTGGGAGTATCCTTCTAAGCCGCAGCCATGCTCCTTGAGCGGAGACTTCCACCTAGGGTATATACCGAAGCCCTATGAGTCTCTACCTAGACGATTATGGGATGTGCACAGCAATCGTGTTATTCCTACTGAACTTCTTACCCTCAAGAGATGCAAAAATGGCTGTACACCGATGCCGGGGATGCAGCTGACAGCCAAATTTTGGGCGATCTCCCATAGCTGGACAGAGGAGATGGTGGCTGCCTCGCCCTCTGTACATTCGACTAGGATCAACGGCAAAGCATGGCCTGTGCCTATTCCTCATGGCGTTTCCCTAGATGATGTTAGAACGGAGATTTTGGGGCTTATAGGCTTGAAAAAAAACGCACAACCACGGACTACCTTATATTGCTGGTTAGATATTCTATGTCTACGGCAGCAGGGGGGTGGGGACCGTTCCGAAAAACTCCGAACTTCTGAGTGGAGAATCGATGTCCCTACTATCGGACAGACATACCGAATATCAGAGGGTGTTATTCAGTATTTCAATGGGCTTGGTAAACCTTTCAGCTCATCCAACTGGGATTCCAAGAGGCATTGGTGGAACCGAGCGTGGACACTGCAGGAAATAAGAGATGAGAATGATACGTTGATAGGAGGAATATACCCCACCGAAGTTAGGCCCTGCGCCTTGACGACACTGCAGGAAATAAAAGATGAAGGCGAGACAGGAGGAATATACTCCATCGAAGGCAGGGCTCTGGCGTCTCCCACCAATTTTAATGTGGATATTCAGGGCGTGTTCCAAGGCCAAACGAAACGGTTGGCAGATGTCATTGCGCCTCTCCGGAAAATTGCAAAAGACTGCGCGAGTACCGATTGTAGCGTTCTTGAACTGATCCAGGAGATGAGGCGTCGCAACGCAACAAGCGATATTGACAAGATTGCAGGGCTCAGTTTCCTACTTCTCTCCGAGAAGGTCCCACAATACTCCAATGCCAAAACACCCGAGGAAGCTTGGCTTGCATGCTTGTTGTCATTACGGTATACAAATAAGCTGGAGCTTTTGTACAACTTTCCCTTCGTTCGCTCCTCTGGCTCGGATGAACTGGGACTAGATGACATACTTTGGACACCTACTTGGTCACAGATCATCCGGCAGCCAACACCAATCTCGTTCTATGATCGTCCAGTACCATCCACTAAAGCGCAAACCGCCTCCGAATCCGACTCTGACTTCAACGCAATCTCATTCTATGACCACCCAGCACCCCCCATCGAAGCACATACCGTCGGCGATAGGGCCGCCGGGAGCACCGCGGCAGCTTACAAGTCCAGCACCTCCCTCCCAACCCCAACAGAGCCAGAGCCCTCATCCGATGGCCCTGTCTCTACCTTTGGATCCGACTTTGCCTCCTCCATCTGGCAGCCAGCACCAACCTCGTGCTATGGCCATCCAAACCTCTCATCTGAATCCTCCTCCTCAACCCCAATAGAGCCAGAGTCCTCATTCTCAGAGTTAATCCCTATTTTGGGAGTTTGGGATGCTTTTTCGATCGAAGAATGCGAAATTCTTGAAGGAACATACGTACGCAATGAGAAGGAGGAATATATCAAGTATACCGTACATGTGAACCCACCGAGTAAGCGTTCGTGGTTGGGCGTATCACACCCAGGATCCGTTTTCGAATTTTGTTCCCCGAAATATAGAGTGGACGATGGGGTAGGGACGCAAAATTGTGACAGTACACATATTGTGCCCCCAATTCTTGAACTTGGAAAATACATCCTCGTCACTCACAGTCTAAATGCCTCCAGTGGCTGGGTGATAGGGAGGCGGAGGGAAGTGCACCCAAAGCAGGCACCCCTTATGCGCATCATATGGAGCAACCACAAGGTTGAAACTACTACGAAGGTTCGCTACGATGATGGTATGCACATTGTGTGCGATTATGTAATTGAGAAGGTTGGGGTGGTGAATACAGAGGATGTTGGACGGTTGAAGAAGTCGGGGTGCTTGTCACGCGGGATGAAATGTTACTTTGTCTAATGTGTCACTTGATTTCCACTAGGTTGTGGCTGTGTAATAGTCCAAATGCAGCTGAAAGTCATTTGATTTACCTCAATAAGGGGGGCTAAACAATTCAGGGTAATGCTGACTATCAGGCGAAAAGAAGTTGGACGGGCTCCTATCCTAGCTTGTATTGCGATGGAAAATTGAATATTTTGACTACTCATTTTATTATCAGATGGACACAAATGGTAGACACTGTAGCAAAACTTGAGGGATTAATATGTTCTACTACTAGATATACCTATTGCTAACTTTAGCTGTTGTAAGAATACGAGGTTACAAGCGAAGGAATTTTGAGAGAGAGAGAAATATAGATGTAGTTGTCAAAGCTATGTAGAGATCGCTATAGTATGAATGCTATGGTTCTACTGCCTTATCCTTTCGAAAACATGAATTCATAGGAAAACCCGCTTCTTTTATCCTTAATCGCCAGTATCCCAATTGCCTCCATTTGGACATCTTGTCTCATATCCCAATTGCCTCCATCGGTCGTCCTGCATATCTCGTGATCCGTCACCCTAGCTCTTCTCACGTGAGAGTAGAATCCAACAGTTGTAAGTATTCTACTTACTGGTATTTTACCGGGAAACGTAGTTGATGCGGAAGCAACCGATCAAAAATTCGACCACCTCATTGCATTCATATTGAAAAATCACTCGATGTGGCAGAACATATTTCTACTATGTTTTGCCAACTGCCCATAGTGCTTTTTTTTTGCACTCATAATATCCTTGTGACAACTTTTGCGATAGGTATAGGAACAACAAAACATTCTTCTACTACATATTCACAAGTAATAGCTCAAGATTTGCTTAATACGGTGTCTATCAGTTGTGTGCGTCTGATTATGGAATCAGCAGCCAATATATCATTGATTTTCTATTACATCAGCCATACATACCCTCTGGAATATCAATATAAAACCAATATAGTACATATGAGGAAAAGAGATGCTTCTGAACCTCTGGCGCTGGATAATCGGCCTTTGCCGACAAGGTGCACTTCTGGTACTAACCAGCTACAGGCCAGCAGTTGCCCATTCCGGAATGTCCGAAGTAGGCGCCTAATTTAGCAGGCAGTTGTGGAACAACTCTGGGGAATAAACTCTCGAATAAGATGGGGCAACATTTTCTTTCTGGACGGGATGTCGGGTTATCCTCGGTTTGTATGTCACACCTGAGCTCCGCCCTATGGCATCAGCCAGCCTTCTATGGCTTGTGGCGTTAAACAATCGTGAGTGGAGCTTTTCGCATCCCCATTATTTGGTGTTGCAAGCGTGGGAGGATAGGCTTGTAACTGCATCCATAAGTTGCGTACGTAGGTCGACTTTGCCTCGTTTGTGAGGCCATCGCACCCTGTGTTCATTCCAAACTGCACGAACATGCTCGTTTTTGCCGACACTTCACAGTCTTCCGAGTAGTATCATATTTTTTGGTAAAGCCACTAGCAATTGCCCACTCGTCCATCCCATGTTGAAACTCTTCAAAAAACATCAACTTTTGCTCTGCGACAAGCGCAACCCCCTGCTACTACTCTATGGTTGTGTTATCCGGCATCGCTGTTGCGTATTGTACAAGTGGCGGTAGGTAAAAAAAATTGCTTGTTATATAAAACATGCCGGGCAGTTTAAACATTCGCTTGGGAAACGGGTAGGGAGAACTTATACCTCGCGCGAGCACGCTGAACTGCCGGCGCTACATGGCCAGTATATGCAAGTACTACAGTACCAGTAGGCTGGCTCACCTCCGCTTAGTACACTTCCGTAGCAATCGCACATTCAACGTATACTTCCGGCTCGGACATCTTCATCCGCCCCTACAATAGTACCTCTCACCTGCTGCGACCTTCCTCAGCACCAATAAACAGAACAGTAATGTCGACTTCCCCCTTCGCACGCGAGCGGCGGGTTACCGAATTGGCTGGGGCCATTCTGCTGACGGATAAAATCTACAATCTGCAAATGCATGGCATGCATCTGCGGACCGAGCCGCTGCGCCAAGCAGATCTGCAGAAACCAAACGTCGATGTGCATGTCCACTCGAGTTCTATGTATGAATACAACCCCTGAGCAAAAGTTTTGGTGAAACATTACCGATGCCCCTCCTACGCCACGAAATGCAGTAGTAGAGCGAGGTGTTATCCTCGCTCTGTTTTGTCTATAATATACAATTATGATTGTCTCAATGATTTCTGGTCGACGAGCAAAAATATCCCAAATCGGACAGCTGTGCAGGCAGCATGTAAAATGCTCTAATGGGAGTTCGCGTCTGACAGGGTGTGTCGCGCTTTGTAGTGGGTCTAGCAGAGAATGGGAATGGAGGGACATTTCTGCAAAGTCCGAGTTACCTGAAGGGCATTTCAGACGTTTTCTCGTCATGGACCACATCAACCACACTATTGGCAACCTCAGATTCCAGCAGGACAATGTTCCAGTGCATACTGCAAATGATTATGGCATTGTTGTTGGATCCCATTCAGCATGTTTGGGTTCACCTGAAAAGGTGCCTACTTCATGCAAAGTACCCTGACAGTGCCGGCACCCCTGACGAGATGCTAGGCTTGCGGCTAGGGTGCTACCTACTAGGTACATTCTCAACTTTCACTCCATTTCTAATTTTCACAATTACATCCATATTCATGCGCACTTGGCGGCCACCATCATTGGCCAACTGTATGGTGGCGTCACCAGGGGAAATCGTCTGGTTCCAATTTCCGATCTGGTGAGCACCGCTAACATAACAGGACATGGCAGCTAGCACTACTGTAGCTCCCACTACCGCAGCTACCACTACCGCTTCTTCTTCCTCCTCCTCTATCTCCTCCACTTCATCTAATGCTAATAAATAAGAGCATGCTCGATTGCAGCGCCAATACCCTAGAGTATGGGCTCTATCTGACGTTCGAGGCATGCTTGTGATCGTGGTAGTTTTGGTTGTGACTTGTGCGATATGCGATTGTTCATGAGGTCGCAACCAAATCAACCTAAAGTACTCAATCCGGGGATCCCTCGGCCTATATTGGTTTAGTTTATGGCTTACACTATGATTTGACAACCACTGATGCTTGAGATTTTAGATTTTATTTCTTTACTGTGGCCCTGTTGCAGCGAATTCACAACCACTTCACCATATTCTTAACCATACTATGTAAATCTGGTTAAGTCTGTTAGAGTTCTTAGGATGCCAGAGCAATCAGTATTCTGGGAAGAATTCCAATGGTAGATTCCTCCATAGGTGTTTGATCTTCAAAGGGGCTGTAAAACTGACGACGGCCGGACACTAATGGTGTACAACTAATACCTAGATAGGTAGCTGCTAAGAATCCACTGACGCTGCACCGGAGACCCCCTTTCTTTTTGTATGGTGGTTGGGGGGCGCTACGGCAGGGGATACGGTAGTCGGGGATAATGTTGGGAATATCCATTGTTGCACGGGTCGATCGCTGTGTCACTTACAGCAAGCTAACCAGGATCTCAACGGTTGGCAGTGTACGTGGGATCTCAACGTTCTTTCCTTGGAGTGTCGATTTATTAGGTAGCTGACTGGTTGCACTGTCGGAGGCAGTACCGTAAAATCTCTCGGACAAGACTACGGTCGTTTTTACATAAGAGCGGTTTTACCAAAATCTATCCCCGCGTCTTATTCACGGTTACTTTTTTAATCATAGTTCCTTTGTTATGTGTGATATTCCACTAGAGTAGTTTAGTGACACATTCTTTCCTACAACAGGTGATTACAATCTCCACTGCGCCGGCCACACTTAAATATGGTAGAGCATTCTAGGGTCAGCGATACCTTTGTTATTCACGATACAACCCCAAAGCAAATCCGCTCCGACCCTCCTCAGCGTCTTATTGGAGGTTACTTTGGTATACATTATTACTTTCTTGTCCGAGAGTTTTTACGATATACAGTGCCTGGGGGAAAGTTTCCGTGCACTCCTTTTTATGCAGCGATCGGCACCCAGTGACATGTATGTATCACAATGAGTTGACTGCTAACCAGATTGAGCACAACAATGGAGATATTTACATAGTCTCGTACCTATTTACATACATCACCAGACTATATCAATGTAGATAGAAAGCTCATTAATATTTGGTAGCCTAGTTGAATTATCTAGTGTGCCGCCCCTCAGCTTTAATAACTACAGAAACCCGTCAAGGCATAGATCTGGTAAGAGAGCCTAGTAGGAACCCCCCCAATGTTTCTTCCAATCATTCCGCTATTTTCTTCTTAACAGCTACTAGTCCACCGAGAAATGAAGCAAGGTTAGGGGACTTTTGATGTAAAATCTTGTTAAGCTTCAGGTAGCGCTCAAGATCCGGAAACCCCCCAAATTAGAGTACGATAAGAATTGTATATAGGAGAGTTACCTTCCATGAAGACAGGATTGGCACATGAGAACACACCAAATATGGGGCTTTCTATCTTGTACATAGATATAGTCTGGCGATGTATGTAAATAGGTACGAGACTATGTAAATATCTCCATTGTTGTGCTCAATCTGGTTAGCAGTCAACTCATTGTGATACATACATGTCATTCATGTTTCACTGGGTGCCGATCGCTGCATAAAAAGGAGTGCACGGAAACTTTCCCCCAGGCACTGTATATAGAGTATTCCCATGCGCAATAGTATTTCTAATAGGTCCCGCATACCCAAGATCCAAGCACCCAGCTCCTACTCTCCACTGTAGGCTCGTATTCAACGAGGTTGGAAATATTGCTCGCACGTGTTACTCATCCAGTTCATAATCTGTATAATATGTGCCAATTGCAAGTCTATGATCCTTGATAATTATATGTGTTTTGATTTAGCTCCAGATCGACACCTCATATTCAGTGTATTCTCCGAGACCTGCGCAGTGACGCTAGGTGGAGTATGATCAGGTATGGTTTCTGACATGTACACCAGTATATAAGGGGGCACCTCACCCTTCGTAATCTGGATTCCTTCTCACCAGCCCAAGATACCAGCATATAAGCACATAATCATAATCACCACTACTCTCTATACCCCCAAAACGATCAATACTCCCCCGACATCATGAAATTTACCGCCACCACGCCCATCTACATGCTCTTCTGCATGCTCTCCATCGTTACTGCCGTTGCAATTCCTGACGCTGCTGCAGTGGGTGGTACTGGTGTTACTCCAGGTATGCATAGCGGTGCTTTTGCTTATATAAATCCCTTTACAGCATAGAATCTGTGGCTGATGCTCGTTGTATCTTTAGCTGTTGAAATTTACAAAAGGAGCCCTATTTTGGCTCGACGAGATGAAATGTGCGAGGACAATATCGGTTGTGAAGATGATGATGATTGCTCCGAAGACTGCTATTGCCTCGCTGATGGTTTTTGTGGCGACGACGGCGACGACGACGACGACGACGAACTAGTATAGCCAAAACACACTGGGATGAGGGGTCTCTGGGCATGGGCATACATATGTTTGGGACGGTATCGTCGGTCTGTTTTCGGGGCTAATTACTGAGGCTGTGATTGGGAATACTGGCCAATAGGGGAATTTGTAGCTATAGCTGTGGACTGGGTGGGGGGGTATTTCATTTCAACATTTAATCTTACCTACTGTACTAGTGCCAGGTCGATTGCAAACGTTTATTAGCACCTTGTAGATACTCATTCATGCCTCTCCCATGCTGCCAGCTCTCTGTAGTGTTTCCGAAGTTCAGGCCATTCCGAAGTAGGCCTGCATTCCGCAACGTACCTCCCGGGGGCCACTATGTAAGGTACGGAATTAAAAACTTTTCGCCCCCTTTCTTCAACATCACCGTACGCAACGCCATTTGCAAACATTACAATTCGCACGTGACACCACAATTCTCACGCACAAAACATAACAGTTTACTCAGCGACATTGCAGTTCTCACTAGCGCTTTGCTTGATCTAGGTATGTCAGTTTGCAGAAAGATAATGGCGGTATTGTATCGTATCGATCTGGGTCGGTTTCATCCCGAAGGCTCCGTCCGCTTCGTCTGCATGCACGTGCAATGGAAGCAGTCTCCGGTGCCGCCCGTACTAGAGTTTAAAGTTAGGAGTATTTGCATATAATTAGCAAGAAAGTAGGTACGGAGTTTCGGAGGCCCGTGGGTTGGTGAATTTTGTGATTTCGAAAGGGTCCAAATAACTAGTAGATAGTTAGCACGGGGTTTGATATATACTTACATACATAGATGCTATACACTGGCATGGTATAGTAGTATTCGTACTATAGCTAGTATCCGGGAAAATTTTGGACAGCTCCCAGCTGCTAGACGCAGCCATTTCAACGGAAAATATTCCATCCGTTTTCCAAGCGAATGGTCATGTTTAAGATGCCACGGGATTTATGAAAGCTGCGCTCTACCTATTCTACCATACTATACATAGTGACGCCTAAGGGCTACACTATAACAACAGTAGCGTGCAATAGAAGATTGTTAGATAGTTTAGAACGTCATGTACATATGAGGACGTCGACAAGCGTGTGCATTGTGCATTGTGCCTGCTTCCCCGCATGGAATGCTGGTAGAATTACAAGTTATCCCTTCTCCAGGATGTTACTCTCTGATTTCGTAGTCTTCCCTTTTGAAATGTGAGTAATTGGTGCTGTAGACTAATATAATCTCCTTCAATATCTTGTAGGTCGGCTAACGTAACTGGCATCACGTGGAAGGCTTTGCTCGTCTTACTTCTCCAGATATGTAGATGGATTGACATGAATTCAATGGAAGCCTGACCGGATAGATAGACGGGTTGTCTACACCGATCACTGCAATCGCATGACTACAAGGTGAACCCTCATTTTGAAAAACTGAACTACATGGAATGGACATAGGATGGGCACTGGGTGTGAAGCCGACATTTCCCAAGCTTCCGAGTAGGAACGGGTTTTTGCTAAAAGAGGGTAAAGCCCCTAGCAATTGCCGACTTATTCATAGCATGTTTGAAGTTTTTATAATATTTTGCTCCGAAAGAGCAAGTGCTTGGAAACAGGTTGTACCTAGGGTAGGTGGCAAAGAGGTACCTATCAGAGAGGGAAGCAATGTCTTTTGCTCCGGCATGAGATCCTTGGGTCACAGTAGGACTAAGTGTAGATAGTACGCACTGCTTGTAGCGAAATCTATGGCCTCTACCGCCCTTTTTTTTCGTGGACTCCTTCCATTCCATATGGTCAAGCCCCATCAAGTACGATATGCCTTTGGCATGTACCAAAGTTGCCTGAATTCTCATTAGGCTTGCATTGCCAGTACTTACAAATGATGCATGGCCACTAGCCTGTGGAGTTTGTTGATTGTATAGTATTATAGGGATCAAGTTAATGAAGAACACAACCCAAACTAGGGGGTCATGCATCAATAGAAGTTCTCTACTTTATTGTTTTGCCTTGAATATAGGGGGGTACCTTGGAGGTAAGAGTTACTACCAACGAGTTGTTTGTTTATCTTGCAATGTTATTAGAAAAAAGTCTCCTAAGCAAATAACTCCCAAATACAGTAACTCTCGTTCCAAGGATATTACCGGGACTTGTCGAAATATAACAGAGGTGTAGGTTCTTAGGATAGAAGTAGGATATTAATAAAGACTGCCTAGGAATGCTAGAAGGTTGTGTAAGACAACCCAAAGACGGCGGAGAAGGATAGAGTCTGAGCGGCTGTGGACCGTCGAGGGGTAGAGAGAAGTGATCGGAGGAGTGCCATAAAGTCCGTAAATTTACTTTGAACACGCCGGCTCCTTGGCCAGGCTCTCAAGCCTCTGCTACTCCTGCACCAGGACATCTTGAAGCTGTATAATATTGGCAGTTGTTTCGGTTGGAAGAGAGAACTCTCAATTGCTTCCAATGCTACGTGAGGTGTGATTGGAAAAGCAAGGTGAATTTCGTCCTCAGGTCGTCAGGTTAAAGCAAAGGCAGCTCCTCAATATCATCAATGTTATTATGAGCAATCCCCTTTACAGGCTTGGTTCTGAGTTTTGATCATGGCTTATTAGGACTCCTCCTGTTATAAGCATATAGGTGGTGATCAAGCCTTGAAAATTCTAGTTGTGTCAATATGCTTATTTTACCCCTCCATAATATATGATTATTACCGATATACGCCCTATCGCATCTGTTTGTAACGAGAGTTTACTGTACTCACATTACATCAAGTCCATCCCCCAATTACTCCACCCTCCATAGCATGTCTCGATGCAAAATCTTGCAATATTATAAACTGGAAGGTTTCTCACCCTGGGCAGCATTCTGTGCTAATGAATTTAAATCTACAGCCAATTCCCTGAAAGTCAGGCTGCGCTCCTGCTGTTGTTGAGCCATATTCATATGAGAAGCAGTGAGTAAAGACTGAGAGGAAACTACGGGAAGGCTGAAGGAAGAAAGACTAGTCTCTGGGGAAGCCGGGCCCATACGGGTGGAGTGTGGACCTGCAATATTAAGTATATTAAAAAGGTCGTCATGGGAACGTGATCTCTCATGGAAATTTCAGGAAGGTAGCCTTCGTTCCCAGCAGCAACCAGACTAATATTAGAATATTGTTGTAATGTCGCTAACCCAGAAGGTTAAAATGTTTTTTTTCTGAGCCAGCTAAACCCTTGTGGGGATAAGTGACTGGTTTCTTTCTTATTTTTTTGAAATACTCAGTATTCGTATGCTTTTCCCAGCTGGAACCCCGTTTGGATTCAAACTACACATACGTACAAGTTAATCTGCATAGCCTGCAGAGAGGGAGAGAGAGAAATGATGCGTAATCCAAAGTAAAACTCTCTCCTCAGGAGTATCCCAAGTAGAAAGCTTGTAAAACTTCCCAAGGATCAATTGCCTTCCAGATCAGTATGTGCCTGGTTACTCTTCTTAAAGCTCCCTAAAACAACTCCATCAAAACACTCTCCGACCGTAGCTTTGCAGAGACATTGTGTCATTTAGTTGCTTGTACTTTCGACCTTAAGGAATTTGGCTTTTTCCCATGTCTCATGCTGGAAAAGTCAGGCCGTTACGAGATTGAAGTTGCACTTCCTCCAAACAGCCCTCACCGCTCATTCGAGACCATCCATGCCGTCTTTCTTGTGTAATTCTTGCCAGCACGGTAATTTCAGGTCTAATGACTCGCTGCCCTGCATTTCGGCACACTGCGAGGTGGTGGTCAAGCCCAA
>Ga0307511_10004128_pt1 | contig 14835 bp, 10 predicted proteins | sample 13_EM_MG_FD_200266 | JGI IMG/M metagenome (GOLD analysis project Ga0307511, IMG submission 200266) | Populus trichocarpa ectomycorrhiza microbial communities from riparian zone in the Pacific Northwest, United States - 13_EM | ecosystem: Host-associated > Plants > Roots > Unclassified | place... | reverse complement strand
AGCCACTACTGGATACCGGTAGAGCTCGCGCCATCCTAGCAGTAGTCTGGTTCCTAACAGAGCTCACAGAGACTCAAAGAAGCAGTCGCCAATATTTCCCATCCTCTACCTAAGGGATCCGCCATGCCAAATCCGCAGAAGCGCGGCCCCGTACCTCCGACTTCCGCGCGGCAATTACGGCCATTCTCCATAATTACATCCTCTATACCCGCATAACCCCTCTTATTGCATCAGACATCCCCAACAGGGGTGTCATCCTCAGAGAGCAGCCTATCAACATATCACTATTTTCATGCAGCCATACTACCCATTTTCATGTAACACTATGGCCCCGGCACTATGCAATAAGGCAGGTTCGACTATATATCTTACCTCAGACGTGTCTCACTAAGCTCTGATTCGACATGTATAGATGGAAATAATCAGCTCCAGAATTTCCAGGGTTGGGGGAGGCATGCTTCGACATGCGGTTGTCGTTGGTGGCTACTGCCCAACACCTACATACTATACGAGTACAGCAATTAAAACTACCTAGCTAGCAATGATTGGGTCCTATTGACACACACGCCCACCATAAGTCACTGCACGCACGCTGAACTCACCATCCTTCACAAGGTGTTGGATCTCTTGCCTCTATCGAAGGCGATAGAAGCCGGTGTATCGAAACACAGTTGTTTCTTCTGCATCGGATATATGGCGTTGATACACATCTCCGGGGTCTATAGGGGAGTGCATGCGGGGTGGAGCTTTCGCAAGGGCTGCGGTGATGGCCCTGACAGGGGCGGTGGAGGGGAAGCGTGATATCTATTAAGCACGACTCTGTCCCCGTCGACTCAGTCAAAGAGTTGCTAACGGACACAGAGGGGGTTAGATTAAAAGGATTGCCCAATTGTGTTGTAGGTCTTGTCTCTCTCCTTCCTCTTTGCTGCCAATACCATCGTGAGACTAGGGCTGAGGGCTTTAGCTTTCCGAATCTCCTCCCTCTTCTGGGAGCTCGTCCTGCGTGACTGTTCCACTACTAAAGCACTCACCTATACACTCACGTCCTCAATCACCCTGAGGGTCACCATGCCCATGATAGATGCAATGATGGTATCTGAAGTATTGTAATCCCTGAAATGAGGTACCAGATAAGGAAACTATGTCAATTCCTCTACTTTTACTGTTTCTCAGAGAGAAACCGCTGGGGGGCCTGCGGAAAGCAACAATTCCAGCCTTGGTATATGTCAGGATATAATGATGAAATCATACCGGAAACTAAAAAACATGAAACGGTGACAGAAGATAGGTATTTGGCTAACAGCAAGAGCAAGGAGGTGTGTATCATATTAAGTAGTAATGCAGTTTAGAAGAATGTTAATAGAAACTATTCATCTATAGGCTGGAGGTAACTACTGCTTGATATACTGTTTAGCAGCTTTGTGAGGGGGACAATTGTTGTTGCTTATTACATACTTTATCGTGAGCAGCAATGAAGAAGCTTCATGCGATTCCTCTTTGGAAAGAATCTTCAGCATGGGATTTTGGCCACTGTATTCAGCACTATCGTGCCCTGTAACGACTGGAGCCTGGTGGTGATAGCCACAGTGTCATAGCACTAGGTAGGAAATGTTTCAATGCGTCACTAAGGTGTGCCAACCAAACTACACAGAGAAAAGGGGACATATAGTCTGGCTGCGATTGACTAGTGGCTTGGTTACATTTGTCTTCCGGTCTTCTTCTCCTCCTTCATCTCATCGCGAGAGGAGAAAAGGCCAAATATATGAACTTCACTTTCGTCCTCATCAGTGCCTGATTCTACAGGGTATGAACCCTCGTAATCCTTCTATCCCGCACACTATTTCCTCCAATACTACATCTTCGTTTACCTGCTGTCCTCATGTCCGAACCCAGGGTGAATGAGGAGCAATTAGAAGACCAATCCCGAAAAGAACCCCTTCCCAGTTTCTCCATCAAAGGTCTCGTTTTATAGATAGGCCCCTTCCTAGACACAGCCCCCAGGTCAGACCTATTAGCCCAAGAAGAGATTTCCTCTGAAATCTCGATAATCGTGAATACCGTCATCGACAAGACCATATACAACATGAACCTACTTAAGAAGTCATTGCCTACGATCCCATCTACATATGTCTTCTTCGTGGCTTCTCCTTCGCCTCCTTCATCCTATGCGAGATCATCGGAGGAAGGACAAAGTATATGTGCTTCACTTCGTCCTCATCGGTACCTGATTCTACAATTTCCTGTTAGCTTATTTACTAATTATTTTGATTAAGCCATCACCTAGACCTGTATCTTAGGACAGTTCAATTGATTCAGACTGACGAATACAAGCTTACTAGACCTAATTATGAGCAGATCAGTCCGTTCATTAGTCTGGTTTGTCCATTCATGAATTTTCAGCCCAGTAGTGAAGTCGGTGAGTCTACCTTCAGGCCAGGTAACTCACGCCACAATGCCAAGCCTCGGATGAGGTAGCGACTACTCAATTTGGCAAGCGTTTTTACACAACTGATGTGCCCAGGATTTGCTCACCACAGCGCAAGATGCCCTATCTAATCCCAGAGAGATCAAAATATTCTATGCACGACCCCAGATTAGACTACCAAAGAGTGGTATATCCCTTATATTAGGACTACAAACCTAGCATCTGAGATCTGACCAAGATTCACAAAGCTTAAGCTTGCGCACAAAGCAGATACAAGCTGTCTGCCTTTTACAAACATCTATCATGTTGCTACCCCTACTTGGCTATTCCGCTCGACATTGAAACCCTTTCGTTTTCCACAATGTCCTCAAACTGTGGATTCAGTTAGTTTCATTCCATCTCCAAGGTACAGTATGTGTCTGGATGTACCGGTGCTTAAACTAACTTGGACCTTGTGCTTTTAGGGGATCTAACTAGGTCACCCTGCAGGGTCAGCCCTATTGCTGCTCTACCCACGCAGATTGGGATAGGGTTGGATAGCTACTAAGGATCTATGCACGATAGGGCATCCTTCAAGCTAGTTGGCATGTTAATCTGATACATATTGACTTGATTTTGCTGAGGTGTCTTATTAAGAGAAAATGCTGAATCCTAGTAAATCTCCAACAAAAGAGGTCTAGACCTAGCGCTGAAGACCAAAGAACACCCTTAATTGGGGGAAGGTTTCAAGTTATTGGGCCTAACATTAGGACATTCTTTGATAGAGATATTCCTAAAGTTTAGACCCCAAATACCAAGTAGAAGCAATAATTCTAGCCAATTCACAACCCTCCTAACCCTCTTATATGAATATACTTTCCGAGCTAGTTCTAGTAGCAAGATACTTGCCCACTTAGCCTGTGAAATATCATATATGCAAACGATTTCCGAACGTTTGAGCCCATTCGGCCCAGAAATGGTTGAGTTATGCTGGAAGCCGAATGGTGAACGGAAACCCGGTGGTGTAGTCTACAGGCAGCTGGGTTCGTGTACACAGAACACCAAACACAGGAGCGGACATTTACTATAGGTATTTGGAAACGATTAACACACCTCGGTCCTCTATCGCTTAAAATGGGCAAAACTGATTAGTGTGTTTTAGGTGACTATTGTTTCTATCCTCCACCGTCAGGGATTGATGACGCCATCGATTTCACTCTGAGCCATCTGACAGTAGCCAACTATAAATATAAAGGCTGAGATTATTGAAAATTGCAGCAATGAATCTCGGCGAACACAGCATACGATTCAGGGACGTTATCTTTCTCAGTATTGGACAAGTAGCAGTAATTTCTACTGCCCCCGATGTATATCTGATAAAGCTCCACCTTTAGACCAAAGGCGGTGTGGCACAACATACCCTGAACCCCCGAAGCTCCATGATCCCAAAAGCCTCAACCCCCGCCGCTCGACACGGGCTGCTGGGGGAAATTCTGGAGAAACATAAGGCACTTTCGAGTTTAGTAATGGTGAACTCACCTTCGTCTTTAGAGGAGGTAGGAGGCAGGCTCTATCCAACGGAGTATGGGACAACAACAGGGTTGACATCAATTTGAGTGGTTGGACAAAATTATCAATACATTCACGGGATACCGCTGAGAGGGGGGTCTACGTGTTCCAAAAGCCCTGCCCTCCTCGAAGACTCAAGTACTCTAGTCTGTGATGCAAAAGGGAGTGTATATGGGATTTTTTCGGTTAGGCATAAGAGGTTAAGGTTTTGTTGATGGAACCGTGGAGTGAGATCAGGAAGTGGGTCGATGGGCTTGGTTATGATCTATTTCTGGCATAGGCTTTGTATGATTGTTTTGTATTCTTCATTCTGGTGGTTGTAGTTTGTCCTCATTCACTTCTCTTTTAGTTTGCCGCTGAATCATGAACTACTGTTTGAGAGTCTGGAGCACACGTCAACTTTATGTGTTTATGGAGACCAAGTGTGAAAGCTAGTCCCTCGTAAGTAGGCGGAAAGCATGATTTGGGCTAGTCTGATTGTGATTTGGCTTTCCAAAAAGCATTGTTAGCCTATCTCCCCATATTTAAAATTATCATGCTCTATAAAGACTTGGTCTAAAGCAGAGACCAGCCCAGGGGAAGAGAGAGATACTTGTTTAAATACGAGACAATTCATGACTTATCCCTTGGCCTAGTAAGACACCCACCCATCGTACATAAATACTCCGAATAATAGTATTTATTAAGGATAGGCTGTCCCTGGTAGGATGTGAGACCTGTATACTCAATTCTTCGGCTTGTCTACAATCTAACGAGTCTCCTTGCTGCAACGTGGGTCTCTGCAAAGCGAGTCACATGGCCTAAAACTCCCACGCTATAAGCATATACTGCACCACAAATACCCTTTTTAATTCTGTTTGTGGATGCAGCTACTGTAGATAGGGCAGTCACCAACGAAAACTCCCAGGCAACGTGATCCAAAAGGCGGAGTATGTGAAGATGACAGCAACCATGGATATACCCAAAGTGAGATCTTGGGTGCTAGGTTCACGTTTGTCGTCCTAATAGTACGAGACGACGTCCCAGCACCTATATCCAGCACTGAAAAGGGCTTCCAGAAGGTAGAAGCCAGAGTCATAGTTAGTGATCTTATTGAGAAGGTACCAGGTTAAATCGTTTGTGTAAACACGTTTGCGTAAAAACTTTTGCCTAGTTGGGTAGTCACTACCTCATCCAACCAGACCATTGGAATAGGGGCTTGGCATGAGACCACTGAGTGCCCATTCAAGGGTATTGCCATAAATATTGTCAACCAGCTGCAGGCTACCATAAATACCACGTTCGTCTTTTTGAACAACCCTACATAGACAGGTGATGTCATCAACGTCCTAGGCGACGGCGATCCAAAAGTCCTTGCAGTGGTTCTCCATTTGTAACTCTACGTATACTGACTACAGGTACAGTACATATCTGCAGGTGGGCAATGGGAGGGAAAGTCAGACAGAGAGCTGTAAGCAATAGCATACATATGTACATCTAGAGATAGCGGTAGTCTGGATTGTTGGGATTTCGGAGATAAATAAATGATTATAGATGCGTTTTTAGAAAGGATTTGAGGTGTACAGACAACTTAGGGTAATCTCACACCAAGATTGTCGAAAGCCACCAGAAATCAAATTAACACATTCTCAAGGGTCTGCTCACGTTAATCTAGGCTGGTTGGCACAATTACTAACTACACCTGTACCTCAAAATGCATTAATACTATCTAGCTACTACGTATGCAGATTTCTTCAAGGTAATTGTAGGCAATAATAGGGCTGCTTCATGGTGTGAAAAGGAATCACACAATGTGCAAGCCCTCGAGCACGACACTTCCCAGTTATTACAGGACTAGTTTTTAGGTTTGGCTGTTATTCGACGCCATCCATTTCCAATAATCCGCCCACGACGTGTCAAATTTTGGCCCCTTCCCATACTCTAGCTCCTTGTTACCAATATCCTCCCGCTTCCCAAAGAAATACTCCGGCCAATGCATGCCACACTTCCCGACCCACGTTTCCGAAGCTGATGTCAACTTCAGTCCCGCTCGACGCATGTGCTGGAGTGTCTCGTATTCCTCCCTCTGCTTTGCGTCCATTCGATCCCGCCCTGACCTATGCATATATTTGGTATTCCCCTTATTCATTTGTGGCTCAATAAAGTCCTCGATTTCGCGTGAGCCCAAGGACGTTATATATGCCACAGGAGACATTCTTGCAGGCCCGACAACTGCTTCCAGGAAGGCGGCCATGGTATTTTTGTCCAACTGTGTAATACCGACCAGCTCAACCCCTTCGATGGTCAGCTCGGATGTGAGAACTGTGCGGGGAGGATTGTGCTCTGGAATATAGTAAAGTGTATGCGTGAGGTCATAGTCGTACCCCGATGGGTAGATCTCGATGTACCCACTGCTGTCCCCAGTGAGGAATTTGCAAAGGCCGGAGTTGTGACCCCAGCGAAAACGGTCGTCGAGGGGCTGGTGGCTGAGCAGGACCCCCAAGGTAGAAGGGGAAATGGTGAAGTTCTCTGGTACACTCCACTCATGGCTGGTATTGCCAGGAATTAGATTCTGAACTACGAGGTCGACAACCCAGGATTTCGTCAAAAAGTCGCATTGCCTCGGGCTCAATCTTGGGGACCTTTTGAATTCGTGGGTCAATAGGCCACTCGCAAGGCTTGGACAATGCCGTTTATGGTGGTGCCAATCTGCAGCCTGGCACGGGCGGCCGCAATACCAGACTTTCTTACACCTCCCACAAAGCTGGGTTGCAGTGCGATGCTCACAGTTCTGACGGCCGCATGGGTGAGCTCTGACTCTTGGGCTCGGTGGGGTGGGGTGAGACATTCTGCGAGTGGTTCGATATCGGGTGAGGACACAGCCTGTAACTAGGCTTCTCCACGGCGCAAAAAGACTAGCTGTTGTTGAGTTGGAAGGGGGGGGGGTTCAACGACTCTTTGTGAATGGGGGGGAATAGGTGTTCAATGAGCGATGAAATAAAGCTTAAGGAAAGCTGAGCTTCATACAATGAACGGTTTGTTCCCGTTCCCAAACAGCTGGCCAGGCCCATCCAGATTTTTGCCAAGGGCAGGCCTGAACTGGGGTTCCAACGAGTGATGTTGAAACCCATATGCATCCATGAGGCACATACCTTATACATGCATCCAATGGTGCAGCATTGAATGTACAAGCTGCATGGACTCCCCTCAAATAAGATCAAGTACTCGAGCAAGAAGTAACATTAACCAGATTACATTACGAGGGTTGGTGCTGAGGCTAGATGAGTCTGTGGCTGTAACAGTTCAATATGCTGATCTATTACATCCTAACACTTACCCTGAAGCTACCAAACACCATCACCTACCAAGAAAATTCATTTCAGGAAGGTGCCTAGCAAGCACAGTATTAAATAATCATGGGCAGGTTAGTTGTCTCTACGCCAAAGACAAAACATGTAGGATAAAGGTGGAAACTCAGTTGTTCAGGGTAACTCGTAAGTAGCATTCAAAGCGACCCGGAGACAAAAAGCTCAAGTACGCAGTCTGGTTGCACGAGTCCACCGACGAAGATTCAGTCCCCTCACACTTTTACTAGGAACAACCTCTCATCCATTCTCTAGGTACTTGCTACGAGCTTTTGAATTTGAGGCTGCTGCTAACAACTAGATACACGGCACATGCTCGTTTGCCGCTCAGCCGCTCGATTTGATTAACTACTCAGTCGGCTTGTCGGCTAGTTAGGTCAGTAGGTATTTAAGTTGCTCAGCTCTCCCTTGGTTGTTTGAACCTTCAATATATATTTGAAAAATATCCAAAATGCTACCCGTTGTTCGGAGTCCAAAATAGGGGGCAATACAAGCCTCCCTCCATCAGTGGCTACCAAGTATGACCACCGCCCCCGGTACCTGAAATCATTGCATCCGAGCTACTCAGATCTATGTTATGATGAGCAAGAGCTGGGTGGAACATGCTGATGTGTATATACTCCAGCTTTTTGATGTAAGGGAACGCTTCGTATCATAATAAAAACCATGTTCGCTGGTTGGAAAAAACACACACGGAGATGGAATATTTGTTTTTCCATAGTCCCTGAAGTAGAGACGCCAGCCAGCCGGGCTTAGCCTTGAGTGCGAAGGGTTTCAGCTGTCGGTATAATCATTGCTGACAAGCCACAATCAGCCCATGGCGAGCTGTGTACCCTGTTACCCTGAATTCATATACGCAATACTAACTCAATCCTCAGCTTAGCCTGTTGGTTATTCATGACCCCTAAGCCGACTAAAGCTTAGAATCCCTTGCAAGCCACATGCCGATCTCCATCACCCATGAATAGGATACAATTTCTCAAAGCAAAGATCTGTATAGGTAGAGTAACCTAGTCTTCTTACGGTAGTCAAGGGCTTGGCATGGCTATCTCTGGCTAGTTCCGGTCACTCTATGCTTCAGAGGCACTGGTAAAAAAATAGGTACTTACTTCCTAAGCCTATCACGAAAAAAACTGGAAACAAATCATAAAATTTCGCCAGAGGTTACCCTGGTGATAGCGGTCAAGCATTAATCAACCCTGACAGAAACATGGAGTTCATCATCACTCATCGCCATCGTCAACATCATTAGTCGTGAGAAATGACAAGCGTCGCAAGAATGTAGGATGAAAGGAATAATAAGCACAGAAATCACAGGTAAAAAGCAACAAGAAACAAGAAACAAGCACACCTGCTGGTGCCATAACACGCAGCTTCAAGGTGGCTAAACCCTCCAACGGATCCCTTCATATGGCAATACTATGGATACTTCTGGGGTCAGTTGGATAATAATCTTTTTGTGCCGGATCCGCCCCCTATATCGAGAGCGAACGAGTTTTGTACAATTCCTTTGTTGGTTACGTAGCTGTTAAGGGCGTCGCGCGATGACGAATATTCTAGACTCGGATATTAATGCTTGTTCCGGTTGAATAAGAAAGTAATCCCCACCTTGACGAGCTACATGATGAGGATAATCCCTTCTCGTCTACCGTGATTTGCATTTCACCACTAGATGTAGTTGATGAGGAATCGCAATTCCAACGTACCCCCAGGAAACCGAGACACCAGCTCTTGAAGCACCTGGCGGCCCCTGCAATTCTATGGCATATACCTGCTGTTGACGAGGTTGACCGCCACCCTTTCTCTTCAACGTCTACAAACCCTGCATTCAGCAATTGACGTTTTATCAACAACGCGGTTTCATCTGGAGTTGGAGGATATGGAACAGTCTTTCGTGGGGTAGACCGATCCGTCGGGGTCTGTTCTAGTGAACTAGCCTTGGATGGGTGATGTAGGCGAGCCTGTGGTGCTGCCACTGGACCAGTTTCGACTACTTCGATCCATCCGCCTGGTTTTGTCTGTCTAAAATCCAGCCAATGAACGTTAGCCTGTTGTCTTTCTATATACGAATGCACTGCGCCTAGGAACCCCGTTGGCAAAATGGATGTGCGGGTGACTCACTCAAATGCAAGACGGAATATCCTGGCTCCATCTTGTATCCCGGATCTCTGGTAGCGAATGTGCACAAAGTCGAAGAGCTGGTGAGTTTGTGGCTGCTGCTGCGTTTCACATGCGGGCAAGTTGCCGGCCTTAACCGCACTATCAACCCTTGCAGCACCACTATCAGCTTTGGGTGCTCGAATCAAATGTTCACCATATGACTGTGGATGTGCCCCGCATGGGTATGGTATGGCGGGAGATAAAGGATATTTACTGGTTCAATTGGCTCGGAGCCCTATCATTTTCCACCATGACCTCCGCTTGGTTAGACTTTCTAGAACAACATCAATATCTGGTACCTCCCACACCCGAGTCCCAAGCTTGATCCACTTACTCTGTGATGCCAAGTGCACATACGTCGGTCTCGATGTCTGTGTCAAGAAAGGTAGAGGAGCGGGTCACCTACATCACCTCATCCCGTCAGCTATTGTGTTTCTGCAGGGCAAATTGAAGCGGCATTTAGAAGACAAGATGAGCCAGTGAGGAGAGATGAGCCCAACGGTATAAGAATTGGTCACATGAGAAGCACCCTGGCTTGCTTCAATAAAGACGAACCGGAGAATGAGACTATCAATGTTTGATATAACCATGAAGCATAGCACTTACAGACGATTCTGTCTCAACGCTTCCATTACTGAAAAGGGATAACATCATTAACCAATTAAACACTAATCAAGATATGCCTGTGCCAAATCTGGTGCCTTGTCTAGGTATTGCGCTTCGATTTGAACGGGAGAAGGCGAATTAGTTGGCCAGCAGAGGAGATGGCTGGAGGAGCTGACGAGACAGAGAGTGTCGACGTGGTAGTTGATTCCGCGAACAACTTGCAATATCTTTCTTTCTTCGGGCCTCAGTGCTGGAGATGGCAGAAGGTGGTGGATTAGTTGGCCAGCGCATAAGTATACTAGCAGGGCCCTCTCCCTACTGACCGCACCCCACTATTGTTTCCGCTCTTATGTGAGTGTGAGACCCCAGATCCCCCAGCACGGAGCCTTGATGAGCTGTCAAGACAACAGAGTTAAATAAAAACTGTGCTTGCATTCACGGACCTGCAGGAAGGACGTAAGAGGGTAGGGGGAGCTCGATATAGGAAGAAGCCGGATGCATGGCTCCAGAGTTCACGAAGGTGAGGGTGTCTGCCCGAAGCTATCTCGCAATTCCAGGATGTTTCTTTTAATTCGAGCAGCCCCCGGGATAACTTGACTACTCAGCACCAGTCGTTGTGCATGCTACCGTCCTAATCTGGTCCATTAGCAAAGGCAAACGGATGCTGCAGACCACCAATGACACCTCAGCATTGTAGAGAGAGGAAAAAAAGTGCCAATGAGCTTCTCAGGCTCACGGCTATGCTTGGCCTCGAACCACCCATATGTGGTTCTATCTATCAGGATACTGTTGTTCCGTATTACTCGCCGGAGACTCGATAGCCTGAGCGGACGCCAAAACTCATGCACAATAGGCAGCTTCCAATGTTTTGCCAAAGCCCAGGAAATATAATGATACCAGGAACACAGACCACCCTTCTGTGAGGGACTCTTTGTTTAGTTTCCAGCACTGGCAGGTGATCCACACATTTGCTGACGTGTAAAATTTCATCCTAGGCCCCACCCCACCCATATTTGTTTTCACGGTTCCGCGATGCGGGCTCTGACGTGTCAACCGCGATCTGGTCTGCAACCCAAAAGTCTCGGTACAGTGTGCAGCTTCAATGCATTTTGCTCATGCTAGTGAGGTGCCTGCTGCATACAATCTGGGTATATTTATATATGTATGTATGTAGGTCCTCTATCCAGACTCGATCCTGGAGTGCGTTTCTCCATAACAGCGGACCTTGTTCTTTTTGGTGTAAGACTCCGTTGGGGTACGGAGATGCTTCTTTTACGTCAATGTGTATGTCGCGCAGTGATCAGGAGGCTTATTTGCTCGAAGTACAACTGCTAAGTAAGTGCTCTGTCCAATTAATAGGTAGTGATGCACTTCCTAATTTGGCGCAGCAAAATACTCGAAAATAATTGGCCATATTTTTTTCCGGCAGGCGGCTCGGAGTTCGCTGAGACATAAGTCTGTAGGAACGTAAACGCCATGCATGACCGGAGAAACTTTTGCGCACCACCACAGGCCGAAAGTTTTTTGTCTGTGAACCACTCTACTGTACCTTCATGTACAACGATATGGGATGAGCAGCTAATGAATACTTATGAGCGGAGATGAGTTTTCGCTGGATAACATTCGACTAGATACAAATACTAGTACACGGCCCAACACTCCCGCTCCTCCGTAACAAAACTATCCAACGAAATTATACTGAAAACCCAAACTCCACAACGTCCATGAAGGAATGATATCGCTCTAATAGTTCCTAGCCATGCTTTGGCACGCTTTCTATATTTCATGCGGAATTCCATTAGCATAACTCACTTGACTCGGGTAGTCTCGGCAATAGCCCAAGGGACAGTAATGACTTACCAGCTGGTCCAGGTACCATCCGCAAATTGACATATCACCCTTGTAGTCGTCCATGCACTTTGTGAAGCTCTTCGCATCCGCCTCACAGGAGACGTTGCTTCGGTCACCCCAGCTGTTGGACTGGGCTTGGGCTTGTGGTTGGGCAGGAGCAGCCTCAGCGGCGGCTGGCTGAGAGCTTCCGCCGCCGAAGAGTCCGGTGATACCGGCGCCGACCATGTGGCCTACTGTGGAACCGACAGCCACGCCACTATATAACCGTCAATATCAAAACTTTTCAAGCCCAGAGGGTGCAATAACATACGCTGCAGTGGAAGCCATCTGACCAAAGAGACCTGGGCCCTGGGAAGTAGTAGCAGGAGGGTGTGCCTGGGCCGCAACCGGTGGGGGGGCCTGCTGAACCCTAGCCGGGACAGCGGCGGTCGAGGCGGACCTGGTTTGCTGCTTGGGAGCGGGGGGGGCAAAAGTGGGGCGCCTAGGGGCAGCTCCTCCACGTTGGCGAGGCATCTTGATTGTGTATGAGAGAATGAATTAACTTGCACGGTGTGGAAGAGACGTAATGTAACGACCGAAGTTAATTGATCGAGATCGACAGGGACTTGAGGGAGGCTCCAGAGAGGGAAGCGATATACCGGTAGTTAGGGAACTAGTAACTCCGATGGCGGCGAAACAACTAGAAAATAATTAGAAAAGTCATCGTGGGCTTGGCAGGCCCATAGTGTACAGCAAATGTATGTGACATTTTAAGCTACATTAAATAAACATTTGTTTCCTAGGCAATGTCCGTGGCGATATCCTGTGTGTCAGATGTTTCTACTTCGATAGTAGATTCCCATAGGCTCTAGATTCTACACCACAATCTTGGAAGATCATACTTTCAAGAAAACACGTCACATGACTGTCGGTTAAAACGTCATCGTTGATTGTGTCCCGCCAAGCCCAACCAAGCTTGACTCCAGATCCGTTGGCCCCTCCACAGGAGCGGTCGTGCCAACCAGACTACGTTGGCCCCGCCAAACCTTTAGATAACCAGACTACCTTTAGATTGGTCCTCACTTCACTCTTCTGCGGGAAGCAATCGCTCAGCCTCAGCCTACCAGTATTATTCCCAACACTGACGACAAAAACTCCGTCCCATTCACGCAAAGATTCTATAAGAACCATGGCCAAAGTCCCCCGGAACTTCCGTCTACTGGAGGAGCTAGAGAAGGGAGAGAAGGGGCTTGGAGCTGGTGAGCTATAGATATTTAGCTACTATGGCCTGGAAGAGCTTGACGCTGACAACCTTTTTTGGATACAGATGGCTGCTCATATGGCCTTGTCGACTCTGACGATGTGATGATGTCTAATTGGAACGCAACTATCTTAGGGCCTCCACATGTATGTAGCTTGCTGAGCCAGAGGAAAGGCCATATATCCTGACTGAATCTGCCCGCCATTACATCTAGTCCGTCCACGAAAACCGCATCTACTCTCTAAAATTCCATTGCGGTGATAGCTACCCAGACCAACCTCCCACTGTCTCCTTTATTTCCAAGATCAACCTTCCGTGTGTGAACCAGTACGGCAATGTGAGTCAGCCATTCTCGAAGCTTGGTGGTTTAAAGATTGAACCACACCTGAACGTCGGGCGTTAACCCCTACATAGGTCGATATCTCCAAGCTTCAACGAGTAGCTCAATGGAACCGAGACTTCACTATGGAAAAGATCCTCGTAGCTCTCCGAGAGTAGCTCCCCACCCACCACCACCCAGCTCTCTACACCCTCCCATTCATCCGCTAACTTCTAATCTCGGTATAGATTCATGGCCCACCCGAACAACAAGAAACTCCCCCAACCTCCAGAAAACACAGCATACTAAACCAAACACATACCGGCATTATGTCTTCAATGCACGACGAAATCCAATGATACATGATACATGATACACCTTTTTGCACAAGTTCAACGGCGTGGCTACGGGGCGTGGGTTGGAGCTTGGTAGACGTCTTCTTTGCTTATTTTGTTTCTTTCCCGTTTGCATGCATGAAGTTAGCTACTGGGTGAGTTTTGTTGGTGTTGTAGGGATTCGTTTGATGGATTGCTGTCAAAGTCAGAGTATCCAAATCGAATTCTACATGCTATACATGAGTTTATCAGATCTAGAGAGCAATTTCAGCTTTACCAATTGCGCAACTCCCAAGTAACGGAAACAAGACACAGATTAGCACAAATGTACAATCACTCACTACTAAATATTTTAATTCCACCTTTAGTCCCCCCTGCGCAAAAGACCAAATAATTAAATCAAATCTGCGCAAACAAACAGACGGCAGAAGTCCTGAACCGCATTTGGAATAATGGTCCAAGGCTAGGAATAATGCTGACTGAATGATAATGATGTCCTGCGGCAAGACATGTACATTATCAGGACATCAGGAAAACAATAAAATTAAAAGACCAAACACAGAAACCAAAAACACTTTATTCCTCACTACAAGTCATTCTTTCCCCGCCGCCATGCTCCCAACCTCCCCCTCCCCCTCATCACCTGTCTTCTCCCCCCCTAATATCTCCTGAATCTGACTCATTTTCTTCCGTAACTGCTCCTCTAACGCATTATACTTACTCTGAATTGTCGCAATCTCGGTTTTCATCCTTTCGTTGTCTGTAGTTAATGTAGCGTTTAGAGCGCGGAGGGAGTCGACTAGTGAGTTTCTCTCGGAGGCGAGGATGTGGGAGATTAAGCTGATAGGTATATCGATTGATATTGTTCGCTCGGGGGATGAGGGGGGGATTGTGCCGTTGGTGTGGCAGTTGGCGTGGCTTGGGGTCATTGAAGAGGTGGGAGCTGTGGGGGAGACTGTGGAGGTGCTGCCATTTTGAACATAAGAGGCAATCGCAGCTTGGGTTTG
>Ga0307511_10004126_pt1 | contig 14840 bp, 18 predicted proteins | sample 13_EM_MG_FD_200266 | JGI IMG/M metagenome (GOLD analysis project Ga0307511, IMG submission 200266) | Populus trichocarpa ectomycorrhiza microbial communities from riparian zone in the Pacific Northwest, United States - 13_EM | ecosystem: Host-associated > Plants > Roots > Unclassified | place... | reverse complement strand
TGGGAAAAACATCACTCAGCAACAATAGAGATAAGACGATAAGGCTTGGTCATCGTCGGACTTGAGGTGGGACATCAACGGACTTGGCAGTGGGGCGATAGGGGCGAGCGGTGATGGTGGGCGGTGTCTTAGCTGATTGGCTAGAGAGGGAGTGGTTAAGAGGAACCCGAGGATGCGAGAGGTTCTCCATCCCACTCCCATCATCTCTCATCACCTAACTCGTTATGTTCCACTCTGATATGAGCAACCGTGTTCCGGCTAGCCTTTACCCAAAGGTTATCGGCCAGCATTCCCGTGCCTCGTTTACCCTTGACCATGCTGTGGGGAGTATTACCCAGATCAACACGAGGAAGTTTGACAACTCCTTCAACAAGATGGGTCCTTATCCTTCGGCTGATCAGGTGCGTAATGATCTTTATATTTTGATAGGATTGATGGTTGGTTGATTGGATGGTAGATTGTTAAGCGCATGTTGAAGGGGAAGGTCCAAATGGGGACTGATGGCGCGACCTTCGCTCGTTGGTATCAGGATTCTCTGGATGACTGTTCCCCTGAGGATTGCATCTGGGGTTGGAGCATCCGTTCCTCTGATGTCATCCATTACGACCGTGCCAAGTTCGATGATGAATGTCTTCGAAAGATGTTACTCCTTGGCCTATGTGATACGGCCGAGGGAATGCCAGCTTGGAATGAGAGGGTGTCCGTCAAAGAGGGTATCCGTTTCACGTCCTCCGTCGCCACGAGGATCTTTCAAAAGTTCATCCGTGTGAATGACAAGGTCCGTCATTCTGGATGTCTCTTTTGATGAGGCTAACAGGATGATCCTTCTAGGTTACGGCGATGGAGTCCTCGCAGAATCGTCTCATCAATAAGCAGACGGAGACTCTTATGAAGATGGACGGCGAGTTGACCGATATGGCTTTGAAGATGGACACCATGGATGAGGGGGTCAAGACTGCTTCAGTCGTGTTGACAAGGATTTGGAAGCCTTAGATGGTCGTGTCAATTGTTGTCGCAGGGATACTGAGGTGATCGCCAAGAAGCTCAAGGTTGCCAAAGGGAAGATCGAGGTCCTGGAGGAGTGCTCTCGTACGCAGCGTGACATGATCGAGAAGTTGATCACGCGTGTCGAGGGTATGGAAGATTGTCTTTGCCGCTGTGGAGAGGGGAAGGGAAAGGGAAAGGCTGTTGAGATCTTGCCTTCTCCAGTCCTTGGAAGCCCGTTGGTGTTGGACCGCCCTCTCGCTGGTAGCGACGGCTCGTATCATACCCCTCCAGTCGCTTTGTCTCCAGTGGTCTCATCATCGTCGTCTGGTTCGGACAAGGAGAACATTGTCGTTGAGTCCAGACTTGTCAAGATCAAGGACGAGGTTATGGAGAGCGCGCTTCATGTTCCCACTCCGGAATTGGACTTCCAGGGGATCACTCGTCTTATGGCGGTACATGGTCAATGTGCTGTTCGTACCCAAGGTCCTCCTAAATCGTCCTATCATCCCTACGCTCGTTGCTGCGCCATAGGAGACCGAGTTCCGTCCCACCGACCTGGTGATCTCTGCCTTCCTACTCTTCTTGCAAGAAGAAGTCCATCATCACAAGGCCGAGCTGGAGATGAAGGATATGATTCTCCAAGCAAATCGCCTCGTCGAGTGGGTAGCGATGGCAGATGGGCCCAATGGTTCTGACAACAATGACGTGTGGGATTGGGATAACAACAATGCCAAGTAGTCCTGTAACCTTTGTATCTCTTTATGTGCCTTCAATAACAAAGGTTGTCTGTTGTCTCTTGTCTTATGTCTTGAGTGAGTCTTGAAGAAGTAGAAAGAAGGTATAAAGAAAGGTGAAAAATGCCGGGTGCCCCAAAAACTTGTTGACACCATCATTAACTGCTCAAGCACAATGTCAAGTGTGTGTCCACTCATCTCAAAACCATGGGTCTATTGTAGTCAGAAGTACCTCTTGTGACCATGGGCCTATCAATGTTTCTTCTACAGATATAGCAGGAGTGGATTCGAGCTGAGCCTACCAAACATCTCAACCCACACTACCACATCCAGTTGTTGTCCCTCTATGCAACTGCAGGGCCTGCAGTGCTCTTGGAAAGCTCTCCAGACTACCTCCTACCATTCCCTCAATACTCACCATCCAAAGCAGTCCTTGGGAGCAAGGGGGAGACACATCCTTGGAGGGACCCTAGTTGCAGGGTTCTTTTTGGGTTTCAGGTAAATGTTGTGGAAGTTGGAGTTGATGAGGGTCTCCCCAAATGTGGTATTTTTTACAGTTTTGTCAGCCTTGTTGCCTACATGGGAAGGAATTCTGATTTACCTATGGGAGCAGAAGAGAAGAGTGAAGGTTTTCCCTCATTTGTGATAGCACCAGGGTATTTCTGAGGCTAGAGAGTTGGGCGTGGTGAACCTTATAGGCATACATTCATGTAATGCTACCCTCCCTTCCAAGGATCCTGTTGGCCTTGATGATCTCCCCCTTCACTGGGAACTGGCATTAGTTGAAGGCTTTGATTACAGTAACAGCATGTTCCCCCTATCACTCAACTCTAGCCATCCAGAGTGCATATAACTGAGGTAAGCATAGAGTAGGCATATCCTTCAGTGGGATTACTTCCCAGGGAAATTGGTAACTTGCAGATGGATGAGACCATCTACTAGCTGAACCCTTTGTTATTCTAGATGATTTATTACATTTAAAATGTGCTCCCTTCTTTGTTTGTGCCTTCTTTTCTACATGATGTCCTACTGTTGTAAATATGTTACCATGTGTATGGGTCACCCCCAAATGCAATCCACTCATACTGACAAACTCCACTCTCACATCTTTCTGGTCAACCATTGGCATGAGTTGTCTATGTTGCACTCATCTGGCAATCTGGCTTCTGAAATATAGAATATGATGTATGAGCAAAAAGGGTACATACTCTACTAACAGAGCATATGATTGAAGTCCAGGATCAATATCTCCCCAGACTCATAACCAGCAGCCAGATACTGACCATCCCACTGTGCATGTGCAGGCTTTATGAACTTCCCACCAAACTGAAAAACCACCTTTCCAGTAAATTTGTTCTTGATCTGAGATTGTTTAATATCCCACATGTTAGTATTGAGGTGTGGTGGGGGCATGCCAGACAACTGAATAGCATATGAGTCAGGGGTCCCAAAGTCCCACCCCAGAGGCCCTAATGAGGGAGAGTGAATCCAGGCTCTTGAACCATCCACAGCGAGGAATTCCCGAACTCCAGATTCCAGTGCCACACTAGCCACCCGCTCCCCCGTCTGGATTGAGAGAAGTTGAATGAACCCATGGCACAGACAGAAAATTTTGGATTCATCCCCTGATATCTTCATATCCCAGACGCGTTTAAGGGCTATGTCTGCCATTTTTGGTTCTCCCTTCTCTACATCCCAAATGTGAACCCTCTCTGCACTCAAGATGTAATTATCCTCAGCCCAATCCTCAGGCCAACCAATATAATTCTTATGCCAAAAAAGGATTAATTGACTGTTTACCAGCTGGACATTACACTTGTTGGCACCTTTGGCTGGGGTTTGGAAAGATGCTGTGCAGAGGCCATTTGAGATGTCCCAGGTCCTCACCACCCCATCTGAATCACATGAGATCACAACACTGTCTTTAGCTTGCAGTGTGATGGACATGATCAGAGCTGAAGTAACAGGTGTGGAGTCTGGATCAGCCACAACTGTATCTGTTGACAGGGCACCAATCTGCCAGAATTTGACTGATTGATCTTTAGATGATGAGATGAGGGAGGAGGAGGAGGAGAATATAAGTGATGTGATACTTGTTACATGTCCAACCAGGGTCTCAATGGGGTGGGGGTCTGAGTTGGTGATATCCCAAACATAGGCAGTACTATCAGCTGCAGCAGCTATGAGCCTGCCATCAGGGGAGAAACAGCAGTGATGCATATAGTCATCAGGTATATGGAACTTGGTCATAACCTCCCCAGAATGAGAGTTTTGAACTATAATGTCTTCTCCTTGGCACAAAACAAATTTTGTGCCATCTAAGGAGAAATCCACATTGGAGCCATCATGTGTGGGGTTAATTTGGTTGCCAGCAGTGTTCCACTGCCAGATTGTGTCACCAGAAACAGATATGAGATGTTGAGGGTCCACAGGGGAGAAGTGAACACGGTACACCCAACCCTGCTGTTCTATAATACAATGACACTCTTCTATTTGAATGTCCCACAAGTGTATTGTCCAGTCACCAGACCCTGAAGCAACCAGGGTGCAGTCTGCTGAGATGGAAACAGAATGAACATAGTTGGTATGGCCATAAAAAGTCTTGATAACCCCACCAGTCTGTACATCCCAGAGCTTGACAGTTTCATCGTGACTCCCAGATGCAAGCAACATCCCATCTTGTGAGAAGGCAAGAGCTTTGACTGTGTTTGTGTGGCCAGAGAGAATAGCTGTCCAGCTGCCTGTGATTCCATCAAGGGCAACAATGGCCCCAGAGTCTAAAGCAACTGCAATGGTATTTTGCCAGCTTGTGAGGATATGTGGGAGGTGGTCCAAAGTAACTGTGCGGGAACACACACCCCATTTAACTGGGAGACCTTTGACTACCTTAACCTCTTGTGAGAGCTCTGTAGCATAACACTCACGAAGCCAAGATGAGGAAGGGGAAAATGGGAGGGCAAGATGATACAGTTGAGAAGGGGAATGAGAGATTTCATCAAACCATTCCAGGAGGAGGCGCTGGCTGTCATTTGCCCACTTGCAGGAAACTCCTGCCTGATCAGGTATAAATGTGGGTTTCCTGAGTAGGTACACTAAACAACTTACCAATGTATACCACTGTTGTATATCATTGAGGGCATAAACACCAATGTCAAGTTTTCCCATCAGGCTTAGGACCTCTATCCAAAACAATAGACAGGTTGTGAAGAACTTGTCAATTGCTCCCTGCACTTCCTCAATGCCTGGGCCACTGCTTGGGGTTCTCAGAAGATGTTTTGCCCAAAAGCAACATGCATATTCCAGTGCATCTCCAATGCGGTCTCTCCTCCAATCAGCAAGATCTTCAACCTCACTGAGAATAGCATGATCATCCAATCCGCAGATATTTTTCTTCAGACTTTTCTCCATAACATTGAGGCATGAGAATAATAATTCTGCATGATGAATTGGAGGGTCTATAAAGAATTGGTGGTCTGTGCATCGTCCTTTGTCCATGAGGAAGTCAGGGAATGACTTGTGGAAAACTCGAATGGGGGCATCCTCACTTGTTGGGACAAGCAGGAGGGAATGGAGGGAACGAAGAGCAGTGGATATACCAGATACCCTAAGGAGGTCTGAGAGTGCATTGACTGAAAGGGGATTAAAAACAAGTAACACTGTCCCAACCACAGTTCTAAAATGGGGGTAAAACTCCTCATCATCTGCCTCCACATCATCAACTGCTTGCTTCAATACCTGGATATAGAGGTTGTTGATTCCTGACCTCCCTTCATGAGAAGTGCCTTGTGGAAGTGAGGTGATCTGCTTTAGCCGTTTGGTGGGCACATGGCTCTTGGACATGATAAATTTGACAACTGTTGTAGCATAGATAAAGAACCCTGCTGCCTTTTCACAGAGGGTTTTAACCTCAGATGAACTTGGCCACTCTTCTGTTATGTTACAGTCACTTCTCTCTTTGGCAAGTTTGGTTAGCTGGGTTTGAAAGAAGAGTTTGATGTCATTGTTCACAGCTTCAGGTTTGACCTCATGGAGCTTGAGAACTTCTGTGATGGGGAGGAGTGCCTTTAAGCGAAATCCAGAGCGAATCCGGGGTTCAGGACGTCCAGTGATGAAGAACTTGACATGGGGGATCTCATTGACATAGCGGGAGAGTATTGAGAGGATAGCAGATGCTGGTTCCTCATCCTTGCATTCATCAAGGGCATCAATGATAATGAGGGTTTGGATGTGGGTAGTTTTGAGTGGACCAACAATGAGCTTCCCCATCTGTGAGCAGAGGGACTCCTGTGCAACATCAGGACATGCCTTCAAGACCTGGAGCAATTTGCCTCGGAAAGGCTGATACTGGTAGGCAAGCTGGAAGGCAAGTGTTGGGAAGATGGCCTGAAGGTTGCTTCGATCTGCAAAGTCTCGTGAGCAGAAGAAGCTGGCCCCAAGCTTCCCATCTGCAAACATCCTCTCAGCAAATGTCTGAGCAATGGTTGATTTTCCAGTCCCAGCAAGGCCATTTAGCCAGAAAATATGCTGCTCCTGTTCACTGGCCAGCCAATGCTCAATCTCCCAGAGAACACCCTTCCTTGTCCCCCTCAGGCACCCCTGCCTGTTCCCACTGATGTAGCTGGCATTCACAGTATGATGCATTCCTTTGAGAAGGGCAATGTCTGTTGATTCCTATCTGGTGGTTAGTGTGCAGACAAAATGTAAGGGAATGGAATGAGACCCACAATGAGCTGACAGCTCTCATTGTAGATATATTGTTGCAATGAAGTCTAGCACAAACGTTAGACACAGTAGGAAATGCACATTTGAATGGCAAACCTGATAATCAACCAATGCTTCATGAATATCCTCTACCAGATCATTAATTCTCTGCACATTCTTGGTGTTAGTCAGGAATTCCATGATGTTCCCTTGTTCTGTTGGTAGAATCAGATTCTGATGAATATCTTCCAATTTCCTAGAAATTATCACATGTTAGACTTTACTTCTGACCCTGGTAAAAAGTAGATTCACTGTTCTAGTCTTTTCTCTCCCTCTTTCTCATCAACATCACCCAGGGGGATAGGTATACAGAGTGATTCAGAAAGGGCTTTGATCCTGGGTGCCAACAATTCTATGGCTTGTTCATCCACCCCTGTCTGCTGGAATGCCCATAAGTACTGTGGGTCAAATTTATGAGAAACAGCTGTACCTTGCAGTTCTCCAGGATAGAACAGAGACACACAGCAACAAACTTGAGTGGGGCATAGACATTTTCAGAGTCTCTCATCCCACAGAGTAATTTGGCTGCGGCAGATGTGGTGGGTTTCCGGTCTGGTTTGTCATCATCTGGAGCAGCACTCGGTTTGGCATTCTCATCGGGGCGAGGGACATCTGATGCATGATCAGGAACGGCTGAAGCGCCTGCGCCGTCCGAAGGAATAAGTAGTTAGAAACAGCAGCTGGAACAACTACGTCCACACACCATCGAGTTCCTCACTACACGGAGTGGAAGGAATGAATGAGCAGGAATAAAGTTCCCGGTATCCTTCCCCTTCGGCCTCATTCCCTCCTAAATCTGGTCCACCCCCCGCCCTAACCTCAACGTCCGGGCGTGGATGTGAATACCCCGGGCTAACTTTCTCTCCATCAACACCTGCATCTCCCCCTCGGTCGTTTTCGTTTCCACTGGCTGGCACCAGCTCTGGCTCATCTGATTGCGGGGGTTGGCCTGTTGAACAGGCTTGCCATCCGGTTGTGTCGGCCCCATCCTCTTCTCCGCAGCCCGCTACTACATGAGGCTCTGGTCGCGGAAGCGGATTAGTCGCACTGACACTCTCCCCGTCGATATCAGACCCAATTCTGTCTGGCTTGCGTTTGCCCCCTATGTGTTTAACTCTTCTCTTCAGTCTGGAGAAAGAATCTCGGATGTCCATGTAGATGTTGCGTCGGTGCAGATGGTGGTGCGATAATCAGTGGCAGCGCTTAGCGTGGGTACAATGTGGCGTTGGTGGCAGACGCCCAACTGTTCCCAACTAGGGGTATTTCTCTTCTTTTCTCTTCTTTAAGTTCACGGAGATACCGGCAGTGAGCAGTTTCGTGTCGTCCGAGCTCTCCCCGTCCCGGCGCTTTGATATCTGTTTTTTTATGCGGATGCGTTATAACAATGACTTTTGACTGGCGGGTGTGAATGACGACCTCATCTTTTGATAGCTTCGACCGACTTCGTTCGAGACCCGAGCTTGGACGCGATGCTTGGATATGTACCAAGCCTGTCAAGACCTCCAGCTTTAGCCCTCATTGCAGATGATCTACGATGACAGCCTGAGCGGTTCAGAATACGATAAGATTGTTCGCCCCGAATTACAACTGCGAAGACAGGAACTGTGAGAGCGTTTTAGTGACAGGAGTGGGCGGTGCCGGTGAAAAAGCTCGAGGAGGCTACATTTGACCGGTCTCACTGGCCCCAGGCCGAGGGAGACAGCGGACGAATCGGACCTCCCCACTCGATCAGCGAAATCAGTCGCACCACGCCAGTGCCCCAAACGTTGGGGTCTTTCTCGTATACATAATTGGGTCTTTTGTTCCCATTGCGCTGCGATTGTACTCACCATGACGAGGATGTGATGCTCGACATCACCGCATCACGACCCCAAGCAAAATCGACGAGAATCGCCATTTGATCAGGGAGCCAAATAGCCGATTCGCTGATGGAAAGGGCAGCAAGGAACGCTTATCTAATCGTACCGCGATCTTTGCATTCAAAAGGCGACGGTGTCTTCTCAATTCTGTTACACTTCTCCATCTTCCCCTCACTTCCTGCGGCGCCAGCGATTGTGTGTTTGTCTGGATTAGACAGGCCTTGGTCTACAGGACATTCGCATTGGACACCACCTGCGCCCACGACAGTATGGGTTAACTCGTGGAGGGTGGCAGTGTCACGAAGAATATGGGGTTGCCTTCGTGGAGCGGTGTGGGATAACTCGTTGCGGAGGACCCTGCACTAGCGGGTGGATGTAGCTTGGTTTCGCTACCACTGCATACCGCGCCGTTCCTTCGCGTTGGAAAACCCCTAGTTTGTCGGTAACAGGATGGGGATTATATCAATACCTGGAATGGGGGCGAGGGGACGAGACGAGGTTTCTACTGCCGGCTAGGTTTCTCCGCCTTCAAGTGGAACTGGGTCTCCCGGTCGGGCCACCCTGCCATTATGTCTCGGGGTTGCGCTGAGCCAGAAGCTAGTCGGTTATACGATGCACGAGGCGTCTGCAGCCACCCAAAGCTAGATCTCTATCAGTTAGGGGGTAGGAGCAGGGAAGGTCCCGGTGTACCTTCTGGCGTGAAACATAGGGGACTTGTATTCAAGAGCTCTCCCCCCTCGCCTAACGAATCCCGTGTGGAGGTGTCATTTTGTAATAAACGTCCCTCGACCCGGGGAACCATGACTTCGTATGATAGGGCGGATAAGGGATGATCTAGTCAGCAAAAGTGTTCCGATAGGGCCCTTTTCCGGCCGCCCTCATGCTCCTACGGATCGGGTCGAGGTAATATTCTCCTCGCTCCTTCGACGTCGATGTTACACGTGAGGCTTTCGGGGTTTCGAACCCCGAGCGGGTGGCACTAGTCCTGGGGGTAATGCAGAGCTGTCCGATCGGTCCGCTGACTCCATACGCGTGAGATTGCTGACGCGGAAGCGGATCTCGGTGAGGTCGGAGATGTTCTTGGAGTTGTAGAGAAGTCTTGGGAGGTTGTCTCGGTTGTTCGGTCAAACGTGCTTCCCAATGTCGTCAACTTCGCCCGACCAGGGCAAGTAGGTAGTCGAGTGATGGAAGGGGGCGAATTCTAAAGGATATCCATATTCTTTGGGTACCGGTGATACCATTCGTCCGCTTTGACCATCGGTGGCCGGGGTTGCAGAACCGGGTTTAATCTTGCAGAGGCGGGAGGGTGCTATCGAAGAAGTCGGGAAGCTGTCCGATCGAGGGACTACCCAGCCACATGTCGTACAGCGCGAACAACGTGAGGTAGGCCACGTTCCTCCACGGTGACTTTGCGTGAATACATTCCACACACGCAATGAGGGGAGGTATCCGCGAAGGGAGTGGTCGGGAGCGGGTATTAGGTAGCGTCCCGGATCAGAGGTTGCCCAGCCTTCCAAGAAGGGACACGTGAGGAGAGGTGACCGGTGACCGGTGAGGTTTTGTAGAACTTCCGGCCCTGGCGTAATGGGTAGGGATTCGAGAGACCAGCGGAGCGGGGGTGGTCTGAAAGGGGGTATCACAGATAGGCGGTGTATTGTTCCTGTCGGCAACGCGGCGACTGGGAAGGACTTTGAACGGTCGGGGTAGACGAGCCCCACCCAGGTTTGTACAACAAAGGCCGTCAACAGAGGGAGACGACATGAAGATCTCCGACATACGTTGGCCGATGTAACCAAGTCTTCGTCTTCTTCGTCAACATCCGAGGTGTCCAGAGGGAGAGGGAGATATCCGGAAGGGATCCGGTTGATTGGGGGAAGCCTGTTCTTGAGGATAGAATGAGGTGAGGGGCCGTGAAATCGTCCCGCTGGAAGGCGTTTACCTAAAACATGACACGAGTTAGCAATCCTTCACGCAGCGGTTTTGTCTGTCCACCTGACCTTAGTCTTGACATGGGTAACACTTTTGATGATAAAAGCTCGATATTGGTCATCCGACGCGACGTATCTCATCATTCCGGACGGACTTCACGTCAGACGCCACATCTTGCAGAACCTTTCTTCATAGCGTGCAATTGTTGAGACGGGAAAGGTTCAACCGATGGTCGAAGTCACCCACCCTGGCAACGATATTGCTGTGCGGAGTTCGGTCTCGTGTCCCAGCCTCCGGAACTCTTCATGAACCGGAGGAGCACAGGCAGGACCCCGGAAGGTGGAGTGGGTGGGTTGGACGGCACGTGGTTCGACGAATCTGAGGGCCGAAGGAGATCCCAGACGAAGTTGGTAGCCTTGAGGGCGGCGCGATATCGACATGATCATAACCAAGGGAAAGAACCGAGATCGACGGTGTCAGCGGTGATTTCAGCCGCCTCAGCGCTCAGCCTCTTGGTCGCCCCTTCCACTTTCCCCTTCCCAGGAACATTAACTGCGCTTTCTCAAGCCCGCTCCTCCAGAATTCCACTTCAACGAACTCCCCCAGATCCGAAAATAAATCGGTGACAGCGACGTCATTGTTCAACACCTCATTCACCTCCGAAGCCCAACTCCGATCGACGATGAGATACAACCGGTCAACAAAATCTTTCACAATTTTCACGCCAGCATTATCCCCAACGCCCCCGACTCAGTCAGTGCCCGGTACACGATGGAAACGTGGTCTCCAAATTCTTCTCGAACAACCCACCCCCATCCATCGCCTTCTACATGCGTCTACTCACTAAGTAACATCAATTCCCGCAACTGTCTTTGAATCGGTCCCAACCTTTCGCAAGATTTCGAACTTCGCGTAGTTCAGTTTCGAGATGGCAACCGTGGCCTTGTCCACAACAGAACGTGCTGCGCGTAATCTTTCGTGGAGCGGATCCTGGGTTTGTTCCCCCGGTGGATTGTACGTGTGTCTTGTTCTCCTGCGCGCCTTCAGCTCATCGTTTTTGGTCATGTGAACTGGCTCGCCGTTCCTGAAATGTTATATGAGATCAGACTCTGGCCTGTCTTGTTACACAGAGGCAGCACACGCCCAAGACGCAGTGCGTTCGCTGTTCCTTCCACCTCCCAGGTACTGACGGCACAACTCAGACTCCATTTTTCAGGCTCTCGATCTCGCGAACATTTCGTTTGCTTTGGGTGTTCAGATTGTTCAGCTATGTGCTATGTTAACTTTGCCAACGAAGCGACTGAGTGGGGTGTTCGGAGGTCACGTTCCTCTCCAGGGGATCACAGCACACGCATCTTGCCCTTAGTTCTTTCGTTGATATGGTCCTGATAGTGTTCAGCACACTCCTGTAAGTGGGATCCCCAACTCGCGTTTCATGCACGCTGATCTTACCTGTTTTAGATACTTTATCGAGCGAGGGATTCGGGACACATCCATCGAAATATTCTTCGACAAAGGCAAACCGAGCCAATTCGCTGTGGGTCTTCTGTTAGTAGCTTTTAGTGGCGCAGGCTCATATGTATTCAGCCTATCGCCTGGTTTGTTCTCGTCAGTAAGCGGTACCCTTTTCCTCGGCAAGATAGATTGCCCACCTATCGACAGCGGTCACAACTGTAGGATATGGCAATACCACCCCGCGGTCATTCTTGGGGCAAACCATCACGATTCCTCTCCTGGTGTTTGGACTTCTCCTGATTGCATTGCCCACATTCGTGCCGGGGAGATAGTTCAGCGCCGTTTGGGATATTATGTCGCACGTCCAGGTATTTTGTCGGCGAGCAAGTTTTCCGACTGTGGCTGACAACTCCCGCTTGTAGTCACAGATGACTGAACATGAATTTGAGGCTGAGACTGAGGCGGGCCCGGGGTCGACTAGGCCGTTCCGCCACTACAGTATCTATATGAACCCGAACCTCACAAGACGCTGGAGATGAGTGCTTATGGGTTACTTAATTTACTACGCTTGGTTCCGCTTGATACACCCGTCCCGCGCGCGGTATTGGGGAAGTGGAGAGAGGCCCGGACTCCGGATGCTGGAAGAAAGCCCTCCGTGTCTCGATCGATCTCAGAGCATTCGCCTCAGGCCCCAATGCCCATCTATTCTGCCAACCAAATATTACTGTAACGCGGATGCTTAGGGCCAGCTATCACGACGGTGGTCGTGATTTGCCCGTGGAGCGACCACGTTCTTCTAACAGGGGACAACGGGTCCGAAGCCCCCAACCTTTCTCTCACCCGTCACGAGCGCTACCTCTCTGCATAATGGGCCCGCAGTACGCGTGTTTTGTATGTCGGACGTGGCGCTGACGATCCAGCACGCAAGATCACCGGGTTTTCTGATGTGTCACCGGCTTATGCTACTTTAGTTACGGTGATTACAACAGGCTTCAACTTCGCGATCTGATGACTTCACAATCGCGAGGTATTGGGTGACTATCCGTAACATCAGAGATATACATAACTGTTCCAGAACGGTGCCACTAACCGAGGTTTATTGACCAATATCCAGCTGCCGTCCATAAGAGCTTCATCGAATAAAATGTGTATTACAATGGCTGTGGCTAGGTTACGTGACAAGCCACCCTTAACCATGGATGACGACCTCCATTTCCAGCATTGGCTTGGGACTGAGCACAGAAACAAAACCCAGGACCAGACGCGGCAGCTCTGATCATTGGCTCGAATAAACCGGCCATCGAAAGCCGGCCCCCTCGTCGGCAGCACCCTGGACCCCCAATCCTCCCTGGTATTCAGTTTGGGACTCCTCGGAAGCGCCTCTATGAACGCCACGAAGACTTCACCTCAATACCACGATGGGTGTTGACACAGTCGCTTTCCACGTGTCTTTGTGGTCTGTTTCGGGGGTCTTTGATCTTCGTTCGTGATTCCCCGCACTGACGCGTGCGGGTCACCCATGAGCCGAGAGAAGATCAGTAGATGGTGAAGGCGGGCTTGGCCTCGTACTTCACTGGCTTTCATCGACCAAATCTGAGACAAACCCTGTCGGTCTCGTGCAGCATTCTGGCATAAAATGTCCACAAGCCTTTGCTGGCTTCCACTCAGGGGGTCACTGAGTGGTGAAATTTGGTTTTCGTACCTAATTTTGAGGACATCCCAGTGTGTTCGGACTCAGACCACGCTTGGCGGTAAGTTTGTGGCCACCCCAGCTGTGATAGTCAATGGGGTCGGGTGTAAAGGAGGGCATGTTCTGTGGACGGAGCCACTGTGGTGATGTTAGATGGAGAAGCATACACACAGGTTGAGGAAACTGCCAGGTGGGACCCTGTTGAACAGGGCATAGTATATCAATGTTCTCTAAATAATATACTATGCCATGTCTGCCTGACCATTACCTTAGGGAGGGGAGAGTTATTGAGAGTGATGAGAGTGGAGGAGAAGTCAGAAGAAAAGCAGATGATGTATTTCATGATGAGCTCAAGTATTTATACATATCCTGATGTGCACAGACCATGTTTGGTTGTGCTTGGTAGCTTAAGGCTGATATTATGATGGGCTGCTATTCTATCAGCGCCCTTCTACTGATGACTGCTAAGAAGCACCATTATGACAGTCATACAAGTACAATTGTTATCTAAGTGTTACCATCTGATGTAACCACCATCAAGATGTCTCCAGTAGTTGGGTATCAGGACTCTGATCAGAATCTGATCATTGGTCTCCAAGTTCAACAGACCCAACTGCATCCATGTCATGAGAAAGCTCAGAAGATCTCAGAGGGCTGTACACATAATCCCAGGCATGAACGGACTAGATTTCAAGGTCCCAGATGAGTGGTTTAGAGAGAATATCAGCATCCCAACAGAATGGTTGGAGTCCTGACAGTTCTCTTATAAGCACATGGATATGTGACTAGACTCCTGTGTACATGTTGTAACCGTACAGATAGTTGTCACGATTTTCACCTTTTTCTTACTTATTTTTCTTCTAAGTCCTAAGCACCCAAACATTCGTTCAAATCATGACATGGCGTTATCTTATCTTATCTTATCTTATCTTATCTTTTAAACTTCAAACCACACAAGTCAAGACGAGGAAAAGTAGATAGTATTGGAATACTGATACGAACTATCTACACAGACGAAGGAGCCACAACCCACTCGTTCTCCTTATCGGAATCCCCAATCCCGTCAAAATCCAACTTGTCGTTGGCTTCGTCCCCACCATGTGGCCAAGTCTTATCGTAAGACTGCCAGTCCAAGTACTGATCAACGACAGCCTGGTTGACGGTCAGACCAGGAATCTCATCTGGGAAACCGATGTCGGGAAGAGGAGGAGACACAGGACGGAAGACCGCCTCCCTTGGAACAGCTGGAGGAGGATTGGTCAACTTCTCAACCATCCTCTCAAGAGACTCGACGCAAGCCTTGAGATCAGCAATCTCCAACTGACCCTCCCTGGAATCCTATCAGTACTCCTCATCAAGAAAGAAGTAAAGGAGGACACCACCTTAAGGAATCCTCAAGGGACCTCTTCACGTCCATACGCTCCC